>Ga0209013_10000334_pt1 | contig 41171 bp, 39 predicted proteins | sample Cruoilmetagenom2_FD_187291 | JGI IMG/M metagenome (GOLD analysis project Ga0209013, IMG submission 187291) | Oil polluted marine microbial communities from Coal Oil Point, Santa Barbara, California, USA - Sample 2 (SPAdes) (version 2) | ecosystem: Environmental > Aquatic > Marine > Oil seeps ...
AGAAGCAAAATAACGATATATTATGTTTTTATAAAACTTAATATTTTTGGCATATTTTTAAATATTTGAAAAGGCGAGATTAGAAACCAATCAACGATCTGGTTTGTTATGAACTAATCGGAATAATAATACCCCCCCCACTTCCCACTGCTTCTCAATTTTACTCCAACCGAAATTTGCCACTTGTGCTTTAGGATTACTGGTAGGCTGACATTGCTCTCTTTCTTCATATTCACATACAACAAATAACTGTTTTGCAGTAGATGCATCAGCTCTTTGAGGATCAATCATTACAATTGGTACATCCCAAGCCTCCAAAAAGTATATATAAGCCCCTTCATAATTTTCATCTGCAATTACTGCAAAATTAAAAGCATCCCCCCCGGCCTCTTCAACAATTTTTTTTGAAACTGTAATGCTGCGGTTTAATTGATTATTGGGAGTTTTCTTAAGTGGATTATTAACAAGGTTTACTGCCACTAAGCTAGTTACTAATAATATTGCTATTAATTTCCCTACTATATTTTTCTTGGTTACAAGGTCCCCTATTAGTGCGCCCGCAAGAATAAACGGTGCAGGAAAAACAAAACCTAAATAATGATCATATATTTCTTCTCTATATAAACTTAGACCAATCACTGAAATTACTATCCAGGATATGATGAAAACGTATGCATATGCTTTATTTTTATAATCCTTATTTTTCACAATCTTTACCAACATCCCCACAGCTCCAAAAGCAATAAGAACTGAGAAAATCCTACCAAAATATTCATCAGTTGCCGTTATTAATCTTGTTATCATCTTTACAAAAATAGGCCACATTTTTCCTACAACTTGAGTTAAGTTCAAAGAAAGAGTATCTGCCCGTCTTACAAAAAAAGATCTCATCGATGATATGTTTCGCCAATTGTGCTTTGCATCAAACAACGCCAGAGGAAATATAAGAATAACAAATATGAAAAAAGCGAATAAACTATACTTAATAGCAATTGGCCTTTTCTTTTTCTTTCTCCAAACTCCAACCATTGCTAATAACCAATATATTAAAATAAAAGGGAATAGAATTAATCCAAGATAGTGAGACTGCAAAACCACACCAAAAGAGACACCCAACACCAATAACCACCCCCACACATCTTCACGCCATATCTTCCAAAGCGAATATGCTGCTAGTAATGCGAAGAAAGGCATTATGTTAGGATTCCAAGAAGAGCGAGAATAATAAATCACAACCGGTGAAATAGCATATAGGAGAGATGCAATAATTGAAGCGGTTTTCCCAAACCACTTGCGAGTAACATACCACACGAAAAATATTGTAATAACTCCCAGTAAAGCAATCTGAACAGCTGGGCCCACAGGGGAGTAATTTGCAAGGAAAAGAGCCGGCGCCATTAGATAGTAATATATTGGTCCCAGATACATATCGCCAACAGATGTACCAGGTCCCACAAACACCAAATCTCTATCTACCAACAATCTTCGTACAACAATAACGTCTCTTCCCTCATCTCCGAGAAATGTCATAAACTCATTTATCCTGTAAAGACGAAAAAAGGCTCCAACAAGAAGAATTAATATAAGAATAACAAACTCAAATCTATTATCATCTATCCACTCAACGATACTTTTGAAATAATCCTTAACTATCCCAGTTTTATTTTTCCCCATAATTTTACTAGATCAACAAAACTATTAATGATTACATTCAAATCTGCCCCGGATTGTTGCCCCTCCACTCTGGGATAATGATGAACGCCCACCTGATCGATTGTAAAACCAGTTTTTCTGGCCTTAGCTAGCAACTCAGGTGAAATCATTCCTCCTCTTGTAGATTCAAGTTTAGGAATGGTATCAATTACTTGCTTCTTAACAAGCTTAAAAGAACAGTCTACATCTTTTACCCTAATTCCAAGTAATATGTTCGCAAGCATCGTCCATCCCCAACCAAATAATTTTCTAATGGCTGGGTCTTGTCTTTCAAGTCTATAACCAATAACAACCTGTGCATCATCGGACAATTTATACAATTTTGTAATTTCCGAAAAATCATACTGCCCATCAGCATCTATGGTTGTAATCCAAGCGTATTTTGAATTATAAAAACCAGACTTCAGTGCTTCACCATAACCCCTATTTACCTTATGATTTACAATCTTTATTCTTTTATCTTTTTTTTTCAGTTTCGTTGCAATTTTTCCTGTATTATCTTTTGAGCCGTCATTTACAATTAATATTTCCCACTTATCAGCGTACTTTTCTAATACTTTTTTTGCATCAAGAACTGTCTTTTCAATATTCTTCTCTTCATTATATGCCGGGAAAAACACTGATAATTCACCAATCAATTTACCCATGCCCAAAGTCTAACATAAATAGATCATTATCTGCATATAGGGCTGCCAAGCTTGCCTCGACAACCCCATACGTAGTATCATTTTCACACATGGGTAGAAAAGTTAAAACAATTGCCCCGATTATCGCCATCTCCATTATTCCCACCTTTTTGATATGGTTGCCCTTTATTTTAAGGATGCCAACTTTTTGGAATATTCCCCTCCCCATCAAAGGAATGTCTACCGTTGTTGCTAATTATGATGGACCATTGTTTTTAGTGGTTGCAAAATCTTTCTATAATCAAGCTATAATAAAAGAAATTTCATCTTTCCCCCTGCCTACAGAGTACTATGTTGCACATTTTCCCCTATACCCCTTTCTGATAAGAATTGTGGGTACTATAACTAATTTTCCATATGCTATGCTTTTCGTCACTTTAATAAGCTCTTTTCTTGCAATTTATTTCTTCTACCTCCTTATCAAAAAGTATGTTAAAGGAGCAAATGCACTTTGGATAACAGCAGTATTCGCAGTCTTCCCTGCAAGATGGTTAATCGTTCGTTCTGTTGGGTCTTCAGAGCCCTTGTTTATTGCAGGCATTATCGCTTCAATTTACTACTTTCAAAAGAAAAACTATTTATTAGCAGCTATTTGGGGGGTAGTTGCGCAGCTAACCAAATCTCCGGGTATTTTACTTTTCATTGCATATGTTGGAGCAATCCTAACTCCAGAAGTAAAAAGATTGGCCACCAATAACCTAGATCAATGGATACCCTCTCTTAAACTCAAACAATATCTACCTCTTCTTCTTATGCCTTTATCTCTTGTTGCATTGTTCGTTTTTTACCAAATCAGAATGGGTGATTTTCTAGCTTACTTTCGCTCGGGTGACAACATCCATCTTTTCTTCCCACCATTTCAGATTTTCAACTATTCGGCACCGTGGGTAGGTACTTTTTGGCTAGAGGAAGTAATCTTTGTATATCTATTTGGAATATTGGGACTTATGCGTCTAATCCAAAAAAAAGAGGTTGTTTTAGCTTGGTTTGTGGGAATATTTTTCCTGTCTACCCTATTTGTTTCCCATAGAGATATAATAAGATACTCCCTACCAATGGTTCCCTTCCTCTATGTAGCCTTTTCGGATGTTGTAATAAAAAAGGAATTTAAGGTAGCAATGGCAATACTAATTATTCCAATTTACCTCTTCTCCTTGGCTTACATTTCCCAAAATGTTATGCCTGTGGCAAACTGGGCACCTCTTCTTTAATCTTGAGAGCTTTTGAGAATGAAAGAAAGATAAGCTGATGACCAGCATGGCGGAAAGATATCATAATCCCAAATATTGGACGTGCAAGGAAGAATACCTGGGTACCCCGGAGGGAGGGCTTAGAGCTGAAGAGTGTCCCAAATGCGGGCTTGTAATATTCCCCAGAAGAGATGTCTGCCCTGACTGTGGGGGGCATGCAAAGACAGAGAAAGAACTCTCAGGCAAAGGTGAAGTTTATTCCTATACAACTGTTAATGATCCCCCTGCTGGATATGAAGAATTTGCTCCTTACATGATGGCATTAGTTAGGCTTGAAGAGGGTCCGCTTGTTGTAACACAGTTAACCGACGTGGGCCAAACCCCAATTAAAATTGGCACTCCTGTTGAAATGGTCACACGTGTACAAAAAAAAGAGGGTGAAAAAGGAATGATTATCTACTGCTATAAATTCAGACCAGTCCTAAAAGTTAGTGCTCAACCTCAACAACAAGAGATGTAATTTCTTTATTCAATATCGACTTTTCCTGAAGTGGGTTTACAGAAAGGTTTCGCGCAACTAAGTTTAAATACTTTGTGTATCCATTTATTGCCTCAATTACTCCTGCACGATAATTTCTTTTGTCTTTACTTTTTGTTACTTTTATATTTTCAAACCTGTAATTTTTCAGTTTAAAGCTTGATAAATGCTTCGAATCAGATAACTCTTTGCTCAAAGTCAAATGATACAAAGCCACCCTTACATCTGCGATATCAAGATACATATAAGGTTTAGGGTTATTAGGTATAATAATTTCTGGAAATTGATTGTTAATTGTTTGTTTTGTAAAAACCTCTTGCTGAAGAACTCTTCTGATACTATCCTTTTTTGAATCAAGTTTATTAGAATATCCCATGGGAAGAGATAAAGATCCATGTGGTTTTCCCACTTCAAGTCTAGAAATTGAAACATCCTTCCCAATTAAAAAATTCTTATCCGAGTTATATGGGGTTATAACTAGAGCTGTTCCAACTCTTCTTGTTATCCCCTGTTTAACATAAGATAGCACCCTGTAAAGGGTAACGGCCGAAGTTTTAAAGCTGTGGGGCATTTTTTTGTAAAGCTTCTCAAATGGCACATTCTCATAAGCCAAGTGTGACAAGAACTCCAGAGATTCAGTGAGTTTGCTGTTTGGACCGGCAGCCTTCACTACACCCCACTTGTCAAGAATTCTTTGATAATTTGCGTATGATACCGGTATTGAGTGTTTATTTTGTCTAAATACCTCATCAACTGAGCCATGAATAAAATACTGCTCCACCAACCATTGATTAAACTTATCTTCCGTTTTAGGAAATGTCGTTTTTGCCATTTACTTCTCAGTCTTCTTTTTGGACCAGGGAAGCTTCCATGTCTTCCAAATTACTGCATTATACATGAAGTAGTTATATGGGAGTACCATAAACAAGATAATAAATGGCAGCAGGATTTGTCGGGATCCCGGACCGAAAATACTTACACCAATTGTCCCAGCCACCGTTTGAATAACAAGTGCCCCCGCAGAGGTTAAGTTGAATTGAACAAATTTAACAAAAAGTGCCTTCAATCCAGTAATTTTTTCCGTTTTAAATGTCCATATATTATTAAGTACAAAGTTATTGATAATGGCCAGCTCAGTCGCTACGCCCCAAATTAGAGGCTCCGGCCATCCCCATTTAGCAAAAAGGTAAATAAAGAAAGCATTAATCAAGTAGCCGGTAAATCCAACTACACCAAACTTGATAAACCTCTGCTTATCTTTAATTCCCAAAATAATCGCTACTTTAAATGTGGCAACCATCTCTTTTGAATCAAATTTTGATTTCTCCTTCATTCTTGGCCTAAACTCAAGAGGTACTTCAACTACCTTTTTAGCATTTTTAACACTTTGGTACAAAAGATCAACTTTATAAGCAAATCGCTTTAATTCCATCAGATTATCAAGGTCGATTTTATCCAACACTCCTTGCACCTTGGTTAACCTGAATCCCGTTGTTAAATCGTGAAGGCCTGGTTTAACCAAAACAATTCGAATAAAAAGGTTTCCAAAGTAACTAATCATTTTTCTGGGCAAAGGCCACTCCTTTGGTATTGAGCCGCCCGGGATATAGCGCGAACCAATCACATAATCAGCACCATTTAAATAGGCTGCTACCATGTCTTTTACGAATCTTGGGGGGTGCTGCCCATCTGCATCCATTTCCATCACCGCATCTGCTTTTAACTCTTTCATTGCGTATTTAAAACCAGCTACATAATCGGCCCCCAATCCTCCTTTTTCCTTTGACAAAAGATGAATGCTATCAAATTTGTCAATCCTTTCCTCCACCACCTTGCTAGTACCATCAGTGGAGTTCGCATCAACTACAAGAACTTGCATATCAGCATCTTTAATTTTGGGGAATTCTTTACCCACCAGTTCGTCAAGGGTAACTCCAATATTTTTGGCTTCATTGAAGGTTGGTATTACTACCACAACTTTATCCATATATTTACTTTACCAAATGAAGCCAAGTATAAACAAGTAGCTATTTATCCTATATACTTTTTAACCCTTTCGACCACTTGAGAAGGAGTCAGATTTGCTTTAATAAGATACTCTTTTGCCCCTAAAGATAGGGCTTTTTGGGCTTCCTCTTCTTGAGTTAAATTGGTCAACATTAATACTGGAATGTCTTTACCTCTAGGATCTTGTCTTAATTTAGTTAAAAGATCAATCCCCGATAGCTTTGGCATCATAACATCCAAGATTATAATATTAACATCTCCCTTTAAAGCCAGATTCAGTCCTGCTTCACCATCTTGTGCGCTTATCACCTGAAAACCCTCCTTAGTAAACTTTGCTGTATACATCTTCACCAATAAAGGATCGTCTTCAACCAAAAGAATCTTTTTTTGTACTGTTTTAACGTCTTGATCTGGCATTTTGTATGTAAACTATATTATAACGATAGGTTTAAAGGTTTCAAATCTTATGCCTTCAAAGGAAGCTCGAACCAAAAAGTGCTTCCCTTACCCGGCTCTGAATCAAGACCGATCTTTCCATTAAACTTATTAATAAGTAACTTTGAAATATAAAGACCCAATCCCGTTCCAATTGTCTTCCCGCTACTTGATTCTGCTCTTCCAAATTTCTGAAAGAGTTTCTTTTGTTCTTCTTTGGATATACCCCTTCCCGTATCAACCACTTCAAATCTAACTAAATTTTCAACATTTATTAACTTTACTATTACTGATCCTTTGTCGGTGTATTTTATTGAATTACTAAGCAAATTAGTTACAACTTCATGAATGCGATCTTTATCAACTTCAACCTTGTCTTTAATACCCTTGGCAACCTCAAGTTTATACTCCAATCCCTTATCAGCAGCTTGAGTTTTAAACTCATCAAAAATTGTTGTTACAACTTCAGCCAACTCCACAACACCTGTTTGAAATACCATCCTACCCTCCTCAATCCTTCCTACATTTAGCATATTATTAACCAATCTTACCAAGCGATCATTCCCTTCAATTGCATCTTTTAAGTATATTGCAATTTGATCAGGAACCTTCCCGGCATCACCCTCCATAATCATTGATAAATATCCTTTAATGGCTGTCATGGGAGCTCTTAACTCATGAGCTGCCATTGATATAAATTCGTCCTTCTGTTTATCCATTTCTTTTAGTTTGCGTGTTAATACCTCCAATTTCTCTCGCTGAGTTACCTCTTTCATTACACTTCTTATCAGAAGTATTCCAAAGGCAAATACAATTAAAAATATTACGGATTCGAAAACTATCTCTGTTATTGTCTCAGACGCAAAAATCCTCGAAAACAAGGCCGCCCAAATAATAAAGGTCATTATTTGAGTTGTCAGTATTTTTATATCTAAAAAGTCATACTTAACAATTGCATACGAAATAAAACCAACAAGAAGTAAGGTAAACAAAGGCCCCAAGGCAACGAATGAAGTTACCTGGAGTAAATTAACAAAAACGAAATTTGTAATTGTTGCTAAAACAAATGTTAGTACAATCCCAATAATCAAAAACTTAAGTTGTCTTTTCTCATTACCTTTAAACTTTTTATATTTAATAATCAAGGTATAAATTGTAAGAATAAGAAATGCGAAAACATGTAACGCGTAAAGAATAATTGCAGGACCTGGAACAGGAGTAACCGCATCTCCCTCAACTTTAACGCCTTCAAAAACTAAAGGTGTTACCGATAATATCTGAATAAATATTGTAAAACCAATAATCAAATAAAGATATTTTTTAGAAATCTCTAATTGTTTATGAGGAAAGTTTTTAACTAGAAGAAAAAGTGCGGGAAACATTGCGGCAGTCATAACCATAACTATTCGTATCCAAAACAAGGCTTTAGTGCCCGTCACACTAACTGAAATATAATTTGTTATCGCCCACAAAGACAATATTATTGACAATATAAATAGTAATTTATGTGTAACGCTTTCGCGATCCCTTCTATATGAATAAAACCCAAGAAGAAAATTGCTTACCACAACCACAATAGTTATTCCCAATAACATAAGTTATATCTATTATACAAATATATCTGGTACTAAGTGAATAATGTGTTAAAATGACCCTCAAATGTCACCAATTGAAACTGAACACAAAACACGCCACGAGAACCCAGATATAAAACCGGGACCAAATTACGAAATATGGAACACTCCACAACTACTGCCCCAAGAATTTAAATCCCTTCAACCAGAAGACAGACTCATTTATTTGGCAACCTTGGGTCACCTCGCTATGAGTACGCACAATACCCAACCATGGGCATTCGAAGTAGATAAAGAGAATAATCAAATTGATATATTTCTGGATAAAGGTGAACTAATAAATAGAGAAGAAGACTTAGTAACTGATAAAAGACGAGTTTTACCGCTATCTGATGAAATAGGAAGACAATCATCTATTAGTATCGGGTGTGCAGTTGCAAATATGATCGTAGGAGCTGAATATTATAATCTTAATCTGGAGACCACAATTTTAGAAGTTGATGGCTCTTTAGTTAAACCAATCGTAGAATTTGACCAAAAAGAAGAAAGGTATGTAAAAATGGCCTCAATTAAAATGCAAAAAGCCAATGGAAGTCACAATATTGATAGAACTACTTTTGAATCAATGTTTACAAGGAGAGTTAACAGGAGCATATACAAAGAAGGATATCAAGTAGACTCAATATTCGTCGATAAGTGCAAGAAGATAGCCTCTGAAAATACTGTCTCATTAACACTTCTCTCAAATCAAAAAACCTTTGATCGCAAAAGGATAAATTTTATAGGAGATAAACAACAAGGCGCTGATTCTTATGTTGTAAATAATCCTAAGTTCAGAGATGAGCTTGCAAAATGGTTTAAAACCAATAATACCGACAGTTTTTTAGGAATGCCCGGAGATACTTTTTGTCTGGACGATAAAAAAACTAAAGATGTCTACAATGGTTTGCTGGGAAACTCAAAATTAAAAGCAGAAGATCTTGCTGGTTTTATACAAATGGGAAAGAAAGGAATAGAATCTTCATCACTCGTAGGTATTATTACCACAGAGAGGGATTGTCCTGAAAATTGGGTTAGAGCAGGAATTACGCTTCAGAAAATTGCCAATTTAACTGAAGCTAATAATTTAGGATTTGCTGTACATGCCGCTTTAGCAGAGGTCAACTGGGTAAGCAAGCTTATAATAAAGCCTTTGTTGTTGGAAAAACATAGACCCGTAATCCTTTTTAGAATCGGAGAACCCTTCAATCGCGAAGTGCATTCTCCACGACTACCTTTCAACAATATACTAAAGAAGTAGAAACTAAACTTCTTCACCCCAACTTATTAACTCGAGGTTCTTCTGGTCTAACATAAAACCTTCAGGGTATTTGTGACCTAAAGCAGTCCTCGCAATAACCTCAGTTACGATTCCACTTCCAGTCATGGCCGTTGAACCAAGCTGGGCAATGCTTGCAAATACTCTTTGGATCTTCCCATCGATTATCCCCTTAAATTCATCCCTTTTATAGTGAGGGCCGATAAGTAAGTCTGCAACTCCAAAAAAAGATTCTTTATCACCCCTTAAGTTATAATCTCTTAATTTACTATACAGTTCATCATCAGATGCTCCGTATGCAAGAGTTGCGTTGGGGTCGGTATCAAATGGACGTATGCCCACATGAGCTATCGAACCTGCATCAGTTACCATAATCAATCTAACACCTTTTCTCCTACACTCCTCTCTCAGTTCAACTTTTGTGTTCAAATCGTCTGTTTCCTCGATAATACAAGTGCATTTTGATTCACATCTATTCCCATCCACAAATGACTCCACATTAAATCCTTTCACTCCTTCATCATATGCAGAAATTCTAACAAAGGGATCCTTCGAATGAATCTGTTGAGCAGTAGTAACTGCTTTATTCTTTGAGCCATCAAATGTGCCTTGTACTACTGCTTGTTCTTCAGACCACTTTATATCCAAAAACCCTGCTCTAACTCTGTTAAGATTCGTAAGCTTGAATGGACTGGGGTCTGCAATCTTTAAAGACTGACACCCTAAAGTCATACTTAATGTATGTGCTATTGAATTACCAACACTTGCACCCGCAATGCCTGGTGTTACTTTACTAAGAATATCTCTTGTCTCTTCCCAGCTCATTTTCTTATCGGGATGTTGCAATAATCGAGAAGAACTTGCAACTAATGCAAGTTGGTGCATTCTCCTTGATGCATAATGAACAAACATTCCTTTATCCGGATAATATACGTAGTGACCATAACGGTTTGGGTCTGCATAATACTTTTCAATTTCCCCATTAAGTTTTTCCCTCAAAGTAACGCCTTTTTCAGCATCGACTAGTGCTATATTCAAGCCTTCAAGGGTTATCTCCACCATAGAGTATTGATATCTTTCATCAATTCTTACCGTTTCACCAGTCTCTTTGTCCTTAATAGATACAGAGTTATCTTCGTTTTGATGCAACCAACCACCATCTATTGCCAAGCTTGCTTTCATAACCTGAGGGCGCCCTGGGTAATTAAGATATTTTAATGATCGCTGTTCTTCAGGTGAAAAAGATTCATCACCACAGTCATATTCTCTTGCCATGATGGCTTATTCTAACCGCTTTCCCCTATAGTTACAACCCCATTATCAATCTTAAATTGAAATGGCAAAACCTCCCGGGGAGCAATATAAACTCTTGGTTGCATCTCAATGACATCATCTGGTCTCCAATAGCGAGAAAATTCCCGTCTTAATTTATTCGCATAATCAGAACTTGATGGCGATACTCCCTCAACAGGTATTGGATTAAGTCCTGATGATTCAACAAAGACTCTGACTTCAGGAGTAAGAACAAATAAACACTGCTCTATCTTTTCTTTGTCAAGTAATTCCATTCCAACAGGCCACAACTTTCGAAGCAGAAGACGTTTGTACAAAGCTATCGTATCCCTCTCTTTAGGAGAATATAATCTTTTTCTACCAACATCAAAAATGGGGTTAAGGGCAAAGCGGGACAATTCAGCAACACCATTTTGTGACCAACCATTACTGTTATCGAATAAACGAAAAGTTTCTAAATTACTACCCCAACCAACTCTAAATGTACCACCTATTACGGTAACCCCGTCAATTGTTTTAGAAGTAATAACAGTTCTCGTTGTCGATGCCAAACTTTCAGGGTCATTGGCTAATTCTCTAATGCTATTTCCATCCCCATTGTAACTTGTGTTATATGCGTAATTTATAATATCCAACGCTGTCTCATATTCAGGAGTGTTTAATTCAACAACGCTCACATCCATAGAATCAGGATCAAGTTTATCCAAAACAAGAGCTGCTGGTTCTACGAGCTTGTTATACAAATCTTTCAACTTTGGATTTTTATCCCCATTTATGTAACCCAGATGCAGTCTATCTCCTGGAAATGCAGGCACACCAACCCCCAAAATATTATCACCGTCTCTATGAGTCTCTTTTGACATGGTATACAAAATAATAAAGTGTTTTTTACCTCAATACAACTTTTATAGGACAATATTGCAACTGCTCAACGCTGATAAATTATGAATGTATAATCTATATGAAGTAAAACAATCTCTATCGGTACACCCTGACCTCATCTTTCCCTTTAATCGGCATGCCTGTTTTTGTATTCCCCATTAGAAATCCTTCAGTGTCTCCTTTCAAAAATCCCATTTTTTTAGGTTTAAAAAGACATATCAAATCTCTATAACCATCTCTATTTACATCCCATCCCCATCTTAAACATCTTCTTAAACTATCTTCATTGCCCTTCTTTCCCAACGTTAATGATTTCTTATTTACTTCTTTCACTGCATTAAAATCAGCATCTGACAATATCGCAACCATAACAGATCTCCTACTTTTTGAATTAATATAATTGCGTGACATAAAGGGTCTAATATCTATATTTACACTCACCACAATCAACTTATCTTCTGTTTCAGGATTATACTCAAAGCTTTGATCGTAGTTAATATCAATATCAATTAAATAGTGAGCCTGACCCGCTTCCTTTCCAGTAACATACAATCCATAACTACTACCATCCCCGCTTGTTGTTGCTAACACATTGTATTTACCAGCTGTGGGTTTTTGTATCGTAATAACATGCACCCCCTCACTTTCAGGAGGCATAGGATTGGATTCCGTGGGATCATCAATCGATTCTTCAAAAATATACATGGACCCAGGAATTTCTTCATATACAGCCCCTGTCTTAGGATCTATCCCTGTACGCTTCCCATCAGCACCCATAATCAACAAGGATACTTCCTTAGGAAATATAAGCTGAATACTACTATAGTCACTATTTGTAGTTTTATAGATTATCATTGATCTTTCCAGATAAGGACTGTAACCCAACGACAACAGCGTTGAGTGTTCACCAATTGAAGAATCAAACGTTGCGGGATCATTAATAACAAAATCATTACCTTGATATCCTTTAACCACAACCCAATGAATACCTCCACCTGTATTTCTTACTTTCAAAATTACAGGAATCTCCTGATCAATATAATCTCTTAATCTATCAGGATTATAATCTTCTCTTATTGGTAATCCTAATCTTGGCTGATCGTGATTAACTATACTTGCAAGGCTACTGAAATCGTCAACCCTACTCCACCTGAAATCACCATATGAATAACCCCAACTGATATAGCGATTCTTACTCATTATATCTCCACTGCTAAAAAAATCATTTAAAGTGCCCGGATTGACAAAATCGCCAGTAGAACTAAGTTTCACTCCATAATAAGACAAAACCATTGAGGCAGTTGATGTTGCACATCCACACTCTGCCATATTAACACCGCACCATAACCTTTGTTTATCACCTGCATCATATATATCATGTTCCCAAACTGGATCAAAACTATCATATGGAGGTAATCCCTGTTTAAAAGATGGGACATCTAAAATGTGCTCATCATCCCTACAAGCAAGGGCAAACATGTTCAAGAAATAATTTCTATTGTCGTCATCCAATATATAAGGGATAACATTATTCCTTCTATATATGGATTCACCTGTAGCTATCAAATAACCAGAGTTTATTGATTTTTCAATTACGAGGGAATTAACATTATCCTGACCTGTTACGATCAAAATAGAACTGTCATTACGTATCACTTTATAAGAGAAATAAGTAAGCTTATCAACATTGCCAAAGGGTCCATCTGTCACTATTGTTCTATTAATAGGTACCGAAGATTCTTTTGACCCTCCACCCTCATATATTCGTGTTGAAGTTATTCTATCTCCGATACCTAAATCTACAAAAAGTGGGTCATAACTTGGTCCCATTGTCGGATGGAGGACTTCACCAGATATATACAATATCCCACCGTTCCTTACAAATCTCGCCAACTCTTTAGCTTCTTCTGTAGTTAATGGAGTGACCGTGGGTCCCGAAAAGAATACATCTGTCAATAAATCGCCATGTTCATTTACCAAGCTACCAGCCTCAACTTGTCCTACGGGAATTTGGAAATTAATCTTACAATCGACTACACCACCAGGACCGAAAAACGAGAAATCCTTCAGATAATCATACATGTTCTTGGTTTCGTAAGACTGCGGTGGAGCTTTGCCGAGAGGGTTCGTCAAAGCAAATCGATTTCTTGGATAAGCAAAACCAGATACTTTTATATCTTTTCCTACGCTAGCGTTAACTTCTCGTATATTTCCGCACACCAACAACACCACTGCCAACAAAACAAACGATAATAATTTCTGTGACATATAAACCTCCTTATACAACTTACAGACACAAAGATCAGGCCTAGATAGGCAAAAGTTCAACCTAAACCAGGCCTATTTTCTCTTTATCTCTGAACTGTTATAAGTGGTGTCAATTCACCAGTTGCTTCAGCGACTAAACGACCTTCACCACTTTGATATATGGTGTATTGAGTATTAGCGTCCGTACCTGCTCCTGGATCCATCGGAATCGCGGCAATATATGTAGATACTATGGTCTCAGTTCCCGCCTCATTTGTGGCAGTACCAAGATTAAAGCAGCTATTCGGTGCAGCTGCATCCGTTCCAATACAAGTGGCCACTTGTGGAAAACCATTAAGCGTATCATCACCATCATTATCTGGTAAATTACCATTATGCTCAGCTGCAAACTGATACACAGAGTTTGTTATAGCATACAGATCTGATCTCCTTTGTGTGTCTCTTGCTTGTGCAAACTGTCTTCCTGGGTTAACAGCAACGAGCACAATTGCTGCCAAAATACCAATTATTCCAATAACAACCAAAAGTTCAATTAAAGTAAAACCTTTTTGTCTCATATTCTATTAATTCACCCCCTTTCCCATAAAATCCATCTATGTTCAGTTAAGAACAATTAAAATCGCAAGTCAAGTGGTATATACTCTTTTTCCTTTAAAATCCCATGTGCTTCATTAAGGTTGTTTTCGCTTAAATATTGTGACATTTCTTGCTCTTCAGTAATGTCTTGTGTCGAAAGGAGTGCCCCAAATATTCCATTTAGGGTAAATGTTAATACAACAGCGAGTACTAACATTACTCCTGCAAAGATATAATAAAATTTATCGATTTTTAGCATATGCTTCTGTAACATACAAATAACCTCCGTACTTTAAACTGATGTTGCCGTCTTCTCCCGTTTTATCTACTTCAACGACTATTGTTCTCATTAAAAAAGGCAAACCTAGTAGTTTTTTCAAACCATGGTCAATTCTTGATTTATCACCATTAAACCACACCTCAAATGCTAGTACTTCATACCCCGTCTGACCATCTTTAGTTATATTCTCGCTTGCAAATTTAAAGTTAGTCACTATGCCTTCTTCTTTTAATAAATCTATCTGTCTAACGAATTCAACCAGGCTATCATCATCAACAAGATACGAATTTATATCATCAATTTTATCTTTGCTGGTATTTAGCTTGCCTTCTGCTGCTTTTAAAGTAAGAGATGATACTGCTTTGTACTTTTCATTTTCAATCTGCTTTATTTCCTCAGCAATCACTTTCAGTCGACCAATTAATACAACAATAAGCAAAATTACAACCAAACTCGCTGCCCCCAAAACAACACTTCTTTTATAAGGCAGGTTAATCGGTTTTTTTTGATCAGTCTTTTCAACTTTTACCTTTTTATCTTTACTAATCCCCTGCTTTGGTTTTTGGGCCTGTTGTGTTTGAGTATTAGATTTTTGTTTTTCTGTTTCTCCCATCTTAGTTTATCGGAATTTTAAGCGGTATGGCTTTTGATTTCTCTTCTTCCTTTACGGGAATATATATAAAACTTATATCAAAATCGATATTGTTCTCTTTCTCCAAACTAGAAAGAGGTAGATCAACATCCGAGAACTCTTCACTCTCCTCAAGTTTCTTTTTAAAATCAATAAGAATAAGTCTACTGTTTGCTTTCCCTCTAATATTTATTTCTGCCGTTTCAAAATTTATGTCGTAATAGTCAATACTTATTCCTGCTGGTCTCAACTTGGTAATTGTATTCATTACTACTTGGGGTTGAAATACTTTAGAGCCAACCTTAACAACCATCTCGGATGTATCGTTTACCTCCTGAACTTGTGATAATACATCCACTGTTCCTACCCCACTGGTCGCTTGAGTCTCCTGAGTTAATCTATTTAACCTCCCATTAAGATGTAAATAAAATCCAAAGGCTAGAATAAGAATTGTGGATAAAACCAAGGTAGTATTTAAAGCAAGGCTTGATACCTGTCTTTTAAGCCTCTTAGTAGCATAGCTCTTCACCCAATAAGGAGGAAGTAGGTTGATTGAATACTCGTCCCTGGGTTCTTTGGGATCTTTGTACTGTAGCGATAAAGGCACCAATAATTCCTGTATTTGATCGGCTTTTAACCCTACGACTTTTGCTTGCATCCAAATTGGTTTCGTTCCAAAACGTTGTTCTAGATTAGTAAACAATTCCTGGGTGAGCCCAATACCCCCAACAACAATTCTTTCTATTTTTATATCGCTATAATGCTGGACAATACCCTGGGCCGTATTGACAATACCCTCTTCTGTACGACTAGTAATTGAACTGCCGAATATTTTATCACCGCGGGCTACCACCAAAAGAGTCTCGTTGGAAGTCAAATACACAACCAGCTTGCCGGATTCTTTTGAGTCGGATATCCTTGTTAACGAAATTGAAGGTGTTTCTACCATTTGGGGATACAAACCAGCCAAACCAGCCGCATCAACATAACCTGACAAGACATTTCGGGGTACGGCAACCGCCAAAACGTTATACTCATTTTCTTTCTCCTCAATTATTTTCCAATCCAGTACCAGATCTTCTCCAGAAGATGGTAAAACATCAGCCGCTTGCCAACGAATAGCCTCATCAAGTTCATCAACTGATAAATTAGGAAGAGTAAAAGATTTAATAAAAGTAGAAAATTCGGGAATCACAATCCCAATGTTTTTTTCCTTTATTCCCAGCTTTTGCCATGACTGTATAATAAATTGTGCCAGCTTCTTCTTATCAACCACTTTGTAGTTTGATATTAAACCAACCGGCAAATCTATTGAAGCAAATTTTTCTACAACCTCTTTATTATTATCCAGTAATACTATCTGCAGCTTCTTTTGAGTGAAAAAAAGTGAGACAAATCGCTTTTTCTTTACGGCAGGCATATTCCCATTATCGCAAATGATATAATGATTATCAATCGACCATGCTGCCTATAACCTTCAATAAATACTATTTTTCAAAAGGACAATCATACATTGAGGTTATTATTACGATTGCGATTCTAAGTATTTTATTTGCAGCGCTCTTTGCGCTCGTTACTACATCATATGAGCTTATTAGTTTTACCCGATCCAGAATCACTGCAATCCATCTTGCCCAAGAAAAAATGGAAATTATAAGAAATTTACCCTATGACAATCTGGGTACAATTGGAGGCATACCGATGGGTGAACTACCCCAAAATGAATCAATTACAAGAAATGATCTTTCATACGATATAGAAACGTCCATTGTTTATGTTGACGACCCCTTTGACGGCCTGGCTCCCAATGACACCCTGCCAACTGATTATAAAAAAATTAGAGTTGAAGTCTCATGGGGCGGAATAGCCACTTCAAGAAAAAATCCTGTCGTTTTAGTATCCGATATCGCACCTCGTGGCGTTGAATCCACAGAAGGTGGAGGAACGCTTTCAATTCTTGTTTTTAACGCCAGTGGCCAAATTGTATCCAACGCAGACATTACAATAATTGCAGAAGATACAGACCCTCAAGTTAACTTATCACTTCAAACCGACAATGAAGGCATGCTAATATTGCCAGGTGCACCTGAGTGCACCTCCTGTTATCAAATAACCGTTTCCAAACAAGATTTCAGCAGCGAGAGGACTTACTCAACTTCTGAAGTAGCCAACCCAGCCAAACCCCATCTTACGATTATTGAAGGAGAACTGACTGAAACAAGTTTTGTAATTGACCAATTAAGTAATCTTACGATAAATACAGTATCGGGAAGAAGCAGCAACTTTAATTCTCGTGGAAATGTAGCCTTTAATTTAACAGGAGATAAAATAATTGGGACCGACACCGAGGACAATCCTGTCCATAAATTTAACCATGATTTAAACACTAACTCGCTAGGGATATTAACCTTAGAAGATATTGAATGGGATAATTACACCATTACTTTTGACACTGAAACTTATGATATATCAGGTACTAATCCACTATTGCCGATACGGGTTATCCCTAACTCTGATCCCAATTACTATCTGACACTTAATCTACACACGGAAAACAATCTTCTACTCTCTTTTACTAATGGTGCCGGTAACCAGATAGCAACAGTATCAGCGATACTTAAAGACAACGATCAGTATGAAGAAACACTAATAAGTGGAACTGAGACCGATCCGGACTTCGGACAAGTATTTTTCTCAAATTTGGAATCACTGGATTATTCTCTTACCACCAGTGCAGTGGGCTATGCCACCCACTCAGCTGATGTTAGCGTATCAGAAACCACACAAGAAATAATTATATTAATAGACGAATAATGGAAAAAGGATTTACTCTTATCGAAATTATTGTAGTGAGTGCCATAATGGCGATTATTGGACTGGCAATACTAGGTATTCAATTTTTGGTTGGACAAAATCAACTTATTGTATGGCGAAGCTATGTTAATGTTAACGAAGCAAATAGTAATATAAGAATCATGGTCCGGGAAATAAGAACTGCCCGCCCGGCAGATAATGGCGCATATTTATTGGACACATTAGGCGATGATGAAATAATATTCTACTCAGATATTGATTATGATTCTCAAGCAGAAAGAGTACGCTACACTCTAAATGGTTCGGATTTAGAAAAAGGAGTTATAGAGCCCGCCGGTTTTCCAGCTACTTATCCACAAGAAGATGAGAAAGTAATCGTTGTTTCTGAAAATATCAAAAATGCTAGTGAGAATCTTTTTAGTTATTACAATGGTGACTGGCCTTCGGATACCATTAACAACCCTCTTGCTCTCCCATTTCGATTTGCAAACACCAGAACAATTCGTGTTTACTTAATATTAAATACTACCGATGATGCCAGCCAAGACTATATCCTTGAATCTCACGCACAAATCAGAATGTTAAAAAGCAATTTATGAAAAAATACAAAAAACAAACTGGCTCAGTAACCCCCGCCCTTCTTATCATTACCGCTTCCTTTATTACTGCTATTTTTGGACTGTTACTTATTTTAGCTCTACAACTTGATTATTCTCATAGACAAGTAGCATCTGAAAAGGCACTTCATATTGCCGAAGCCGGTATTAATTATTATAAGTGGCACCTTGCTCACGACCCCGAAGACTTTCAGGACGGAACCGGTAGTCCTGGTCCATATGTTCATGAGTATAAAGACCCCCAAGGAGAATCAATTGGTTACTATTCTTTAGAAATTGAACCCCCCAACGAGGGATCATCATTAATAACAATAAGATCCACAGGTTGGAGCAATCAGTACAATACTGTAAGAAGAACGATAAAAGCTGAGTATGGCATGCAATCCCTAGCAGAATATTCCTTTCTAGGAAATGCAAGTGTTTGGTATGGTGAAGGAGTGATGGTTAATGGGCGTGTCCACTCTAACAATGGTATCCGAATGGACGGAATTAATACTTCAATTATCAGTAGTGCACAGGAAATCTACAAATGCGGCTGGGAAACAGGCTGTGAACCGCCCGATTGGAAACCGGGAGTTTGGGGAAGTGGGGGCGATCAAGCTTTGTGGCGATTTCCTGTTACCTTAATTGATTTTGATACAATATCATTTGATATTGCCTCACTCCAACAAGATGCCCAAAATAATGGGCTATATCTTGATGACAACAATGTAAGTGGCTATCACATTGTTTTTAGTGACGATGGAACATTTGATATTTACGAAATAACACGAACTGATTGGTTAAGAGGATATAGTGTCCCGGGACAAGGTTTGGGCGCGACCGGACAAGGTGGTTGTCGAAAGGAATACCAACTCATTGACCGTGAATCACTTTTAGATACATACAACGTTGAGGATATACCAATAATCTTTTCGGAAAATGAACTCTGGGTCGAAGGAGTGCTGGATGGCAGAGTTACAATTGTTGCGGCCAATTTTCCTCTTGGATCAAGTTATGTAAATATTTGGATACCCAATAACTTAACCTATGCTGATCTTGATGGTACCAATGCTCTTGCACTAATTGCTCAAAATGACATCTACTTTACAAGAGATGTCCCCAACTATTTTCAAGTTGATGCTGTTCTTATGGCACAGAAGGGGAAAATAATAAGACATGGATATTTTGATTGGTGTGGAGGAACATATAACGCAGTAAGACAAAAATTAAGCATTAACGGATCCCTCATTTCTTATTTTAAATCGTACTGGAACTTTGGTCCGGGACCGGAATCAGGCTTTATTGAAAGAGAAATCAATTATGATGCCGGACTTATTTTTGAACCCCCTCCCTACTTTCCGACATCCGGAGAATATCAATTTATCTCTTGGACTGAAGAATAAATATTATTCTACTTCTTCATCTACACAATACGTATTAGAAATAATGGCATATTTATGAATAAACCGTTGCCAATAAGAACAATCCGGCTCTACCTCAGGGGCAACTGTTGGGGTTGCATCTGGTTCAGGCGTATCGTGAGGGTAAACACAAAAGCTCAATAACCATAAAGGACAGTCGTCGGGCTTTATACCTCCTCCACCCGTACCACTCCCGTCATCACCATCGTCATCTCCACTATCTGGACTCGGCGTTGGAGTAGAAAAATCAAAAGGATCGTCTCCCCCCCCCGTATCTCCCCCACCATCTCCCACTTCATCTTCTAAAGTGTCATAGATAACATCCAAAACGCCATCTCCTTTTGGAATATAAAGAATAATTTCCTCACCGTTTTGGTATATGATTACAATATAGTAATTTCCACTTTCTCCATCTAATATTCCCTCAAGTCCTTCACTAATTAAATACTGACTTAGCTTTTTTACTTCCTCCTTCGTAATATTTTTAAATGCTGAATCGCTCCCTGTTTTATACTCAACTTGACCATTATTGTGAATGTTTACTTTAGCACCATCTTTCTCAATAGTAATTGCTGTTGTATCACCCAAATTCGACTGATCAGCCCCACGTTTAGAAAAAACAAACGCAACTAGAAAAAGAACCAGTATTGCCAAAATAATACCGGCCACTTTAAAAATATTATTATTTTTCTCCTTTGGTTTCATTTTTTAATTTTGTGCTGACATTTGTAAACCCCCAATTACATTATAAATTGGTGCGACCGTCAAAATAACCATGGCGCCGATTACTATACCAATTGCCAGTATGATTACGGGCTCCAAAAGTGATGTTAATCTCTTCAGCGACCGTGTAACTTCAGATTCATAAAAGTCTGCCATTTCAGCCAATACTTTATCAAGCATTCCGGTTTTTTCTCCAGCCTTGATTGTTTGAACCATGGCTGATGGGAAAATGCCTTTTTCCTTTTCCAATACTTCAGATAAAAGCGTTCCTTTCGTTACTTCCTCACCAAACTGCTTCGCAAAATCACGCATCTTAGGTTGACTTAATGTTTCTGCCGTTATATCAAGTGCATCAACAATAGAAACACCACGTTTCAATAAAATTGAGAGCGTTCTTGCATATCTTGCCACATCTATTTGATTAAGAACCCGCCTAATTGGTCCAATTTTGCTACCAATATCAAGAAGCATTTGCCTAACCGGCTTAAGCATAAGAGCAATAAATACTCCTGTCCCCAAAACCGCAATTATCCCTAAAAAGAGAAGGGTGTTCTCACCGATCCAATAACCAAACCGCATAACAATCATTGTGGCTTTGGGCATCTCAAGATTAAGCTTTAAAAATGAACTTGCTATTCTTGGAAGAACCCATATAAGCATGAAGATGCCCATACCGACTGCAGCTATTATTATAACAATAGGATACATAAGTGATCCTTTTATTGTCTGATTCATTTCATAACTACCTGCAAGTTGTACAGCCAGATACTCAAATGATTTATCCAAACTTCCGGATTCTTCACCCACTTTTATAATTGCTAAAATTACCGGATCAAAATCATCTTTATACTTGGCAAGTACTGATGCGACACTCCCACCTCTTCTTGTTTCATAAGATAAGTCGGATAGTATTATCTTCATTTTCTCACACTGTGTTTCTTGCTTTACAACCTCAGCTCCTTCCGAAACCGACAACCCCGCATGAAGCATGGTCGCCATAAACCTGCAAAAGTTTGCCTTTTCGGCCAATGAAACTCTTTTTGCAAAAATTGAAGATGAGCCAGATTTAACCTCTTTAACCGAAAGGACTTTAAATTTATCTGCTTTTAGTGATGCAGCCACACTCTCCCTATCATCACCAGTGACCGTGTCAGCAACGACATCACCTTTTGTATCTACTGCTTTGTATCGAAAAAGTGGCATTATTCTAATCTTCTCTAACTACCCTCAAAACTTCCTCAATTGTTGTAAGACCTGATTGCACTTTATTTATCCCATCCTGAAGCATGGTTATCATTCCCTCTTTTACTGCTTGTTCGGACAAAACAGCAGTGGTTAGCTTTTTTGCAATACTTTCCCTTATCGTATCTGATACCTCCAAACATTCGTACATTCCGATCCGACCGGAGTACCCACTCATATTACACTTATTACATCCCTTTCCTTTATAAAACTTATTATTAGTAAGATCTACCCCATACTCTTTTTTAAATCGATCCAATATAACTTGATTTGGTTTATATGGAACTGTGCACGAATTACATATCCTTCTTACTAGTCTTTGTGCCAGTATTACATTCACTGTAGATGAAATCAGGTAATCTTCAACTCCCATATCCAAAAGTCTTGGAATTGCACCAGCCGCGTCGTTGGTATGCAGGGTTGAAAGAACCAAATGACCAGTTAACGCCGAATGTACGGCTATTTCAGCGGTTTCCTTATCTCGAATCTCCCCAACCATAATAATGTCAGGGTCATGTCTTAAGAGTGATCTTAAACCTGTAGCAAAAGTTAATCCTACTTTCGGATGAACCTGAATCTGACTTACCCTACTTATCCCATACTCAATAGGATCCTCAATCGTGCATATCTTTACCTTTACAGCATTAAAACTATTCATAACTGAATATAGCGTAGTAGTTTTTCCCGAACCGGTTGGACCGGTAACCAGTATCATTCCATGAGGCTTAGATATGTTTTCTCTTAACAACTCCAAGTTTTTACCAATTACTCCCAATTCTTCCAAACTTAGGGGTCTTGCACTTTCATGAAGGACACGCATAACAACGTTTTCTCCATAGAAACCAGGTATTATTGAAATACGAAGCGCAAGTACCTCTTCATCAACATTAAACTTATATCTACCGTCTTGTGGTACACGATGCTCATCAATTTTTAGATTGGATAAAATCTTAATCCTTGCAACTATAGCTACTTCAATTCCTCTTGGGAGCCTTGCTATATCACGAAGAATTCCATCAACCCTAAATCTAATAATTACATCCTTTTCTTGTACCTCAATATGGACATCAGATGCACGCTCAGATACAGCATACATAAGAATTGTATCCAAAACTTTAATTATCGGGAGTTCCTCAGCAGCTTTTAGAGGATCTCCTTCAGGTGTGGCCTTTTTAATATTTTCAGCAATTACTTGATCAAACTCATCGCGAATATTTTTTTTGTACTGCCCCAAGGCTTTTCTGATATCACTTGCGCTTGCATAGTGGGGTACAATCTGCATTCTGGTTTGCCTTTTTGCGTATTCCAAAGCTTCAAAGTCTCCGGGATCCTCCATGGCAACACTTAACATCCCATCTTTAGCTTCGAAGGGAACCATATGATAATTACGTGCCAGCTTTTCCGGAATCAGCTTTAATACTTCAGGGGGAATAACCATTCTACCAACGCTTACAAATTTAACCTTGAGGTGTTCAGCAAGAAGCTTGCTTAAATTCTCTTCATTTATAAACCCCCGAAAAATTAAAATATCTTCCAGTTTTCTCCCTAAATCCTTTGCAGCCTGTTCAGCATCGGTAAAGTCATGTTCAGTCAGATAACCCTCGCCTACAAGGATCTTTTTTAAACTTTCATTTGAAATATTCATAGGCAGTCTCCCATACATTTATAATACTGCATAATTACAAAAAGATAAAAGCAATAATTGTATTTGATCTTGGAAAAGACCAGTGATATACTTTTTCTTGATCGGGAGAGTAAAAACTGAAAAGCTGGCATGCATTGGATGGGCTTGTCATTACTACAAGTAGATACACCTGACAAGGAATACCTAAGTGGTTGCACTTAATAAGGATATCTACAGCAAAGGAAACAAACAAGCACATTCAGAAAAATCGCAAGGATCGGTGATAAACAACTGAGTTACCGACTTACCCTCGACTCTTTAAGTTTAAAATCGGCCCACAAAAGGGGATACTTAGTTACAGCTATACCTACCCCCCTCTCCCGATTTTTTACTTCACACCCCTTTTAACTGCTTCTTGGTAATAATAATTTGCTTTGGCCTCATCACCAACATTATTGTAGTAAATAGCCAAATTCGAATAGGCTCCTTTATGATCAGGGTTAACCTGAAGAGTCTTAAGCCACATATCCCTTGCTTCATCTTCCATCTCTCTTTGCATGTACAATAATCCCCAATTATAAAAAGCATTATCATAGTAAGGATTTATCTCAAGTTCTTTCCCATACTCCTCCTGAGCTTTATCGTATTGTTCCTCTGCTTTTTCTTTCTCGCCCGCTTCTTCAAATACAACACCCCGGTTCATATAAATAAGACCTAAATTATTGTGTATCATAAATTCATTTGGATTAAGCTTAAGGGAGTTATTAAAGAAAACCTCAGCATTATCAATATCCCCATCAAGATAATACATCGCCCCCAAATTCTTGTGTGCCAAAGGATGGCTTGAAGAATGCTCCACCGCATCAAGCCAAAAGCTTATTTTATCTTTAAAAACCAAGGTATGCCTTATTGTAATTACTGACAGAGCCATCACTAAAACACCAACAATAATTCCCCTTTTATAATCTAACTTCTTTATCCAATCAATTTCAGCCAAAACAATAAATAAACCTATTAAGGGTAAATAGATTCTGTGTTCAATAAAGTCAGGCACATACTCACTTGACGGCCTAATAAAAGAAGGCAGCAAAAGAAGAAAAAACCAAATTAAGCCTAAAGTTATATAAACTATTCTTTTTTGCTTTGATACAAAAAGCAGTGCGATTATAATTGCCAAGGCAATACCACCATAAAGCAATGTCGAATCAACCAGAGTTGGTAAAACTGTTAGATTAATCGGAAAAAGTACCTTTCCCAGATAAAGCAAGGTTGCTGGGAAATTATAATAAACTGATGTAAATGAACTAGTCAATCCGTACTCAACTGGTGATTTAGCAAGAGCCACTGATCTTAAGAAAAACCAAATAATACCGACTATTATCCAACCTGCATAGATATTAATATAAGCTGGCGCGAAAAGTTTTTTCTTTCTTACTACTAATAGATAAAAGATTGCAATTAGTGGCAAGAATATTGCAGACTCTTTTGTAAAGATACAGAGTGCAAAAAAGACAAGATGCCACCTTTGATATTTAACATTTTTGGTATCAAGGAAGCTTACAAATAAAATCATCGCGGCAAGGAAAAATACCGCTAAAAGTGAATCATTCCTGCCCGGTATCCAAGAAACGGCTTGGGATAATACCGGATGAACTGAAAAAATAAGTGCAAAAGTCAAGGCCAGCCATTTACTGTATCTTAGTTTTACAAAAAGTAAATAGACTAAAGATGAAGAGATTATATGGATAACTATATTTGTGAAATGATAAAAGAAAGGAGACGCTCCTGAAATCCATGAATCAAACATAAAAGAGATGGTTAACATCGGTCGATAATATGCAGCTGAAGAATGGAGGATATGGAATACCTCTTGAGTAAAGGTTTTTACAATATTCCCAGGATCTCTTAAAAAGAACAGGTTTTCTAAAATCAACACATGATCATCAAGATAAGTATAGCCAAAGGAAAGACTCCTAATATAAACTAACAATCCTAAAAGCGAAATCCATAGATATGGCCTTTTTCCCACAAGAAATAGATCATTAAACCAATTATTTGTTTTTTGAATTCTCATTAATATATATTACCAATCTATCAGTCTCTTTTCCTGCTATTCTTGTTTTAAAAAGATGTTTTAAAGAGAAGCTAAACTCAGAAATATTATTGGCAGGGTAATCTGCTATCGGAAAAGTAATTTTCTGGTAGCTTCCATCTTTCAATAATTTATCTATAACTGAGGGTTGATACCCCAGATTGGGATATTTTTTAGGAATAATAATGTCGGGCTCATTATCCGGTAGCGTATCATAACTAGTTTCTCTAAAAGCACTGCTCCCTAAATAGTAAATGTAAGGTGTTTGCTCAATATTTGTTTCAATAACTAAATTTTCAGGGTTATTGTAATTATCATGTATATAGGGAATAACATAATCCAAAGGACCTTTATATATGTGTGTAAGTTCATATACGTGTCCGGCAATAGTATCAAATTTAAAAACTGAACAAACTAAAAAGACGCCTGCTACCACATAAATATTATAAATTAAAGATTTGAATAATTTTTTCTCGTAGTGAAGTGAAATTATTTTGTAATACAATACTACATCTATGATTATGCTCATTGATAAAATCGGTTGCAGCGCAATGTAGTATCTGTCAAAAATATAGGGCATATTCGAAATAATTAGTAAATAAACAACGAAGAAAAAGATGAAAAAGCTTGATACTCTTAAATAGTTCTCCAACAACAACGACAGTTTATTAACTCGTCGGGAGTAATCTTTTAATAAAGCGTAGAGAAATATCTTTAAAATTAAAACTACAGGCAAAAAATCATAAAGTGAATAAAATTTCATTATTCTCACTAATTTTCCCAAATATGAAGATATGTCCCAAACAAATTCTTTAGCAACCTCCCTTGAGATATAAATAGTTTCATAAAAAACATAAAAGGGAATACTAATAATTAAAGTCGCAAGCAGTGTCAAAAAAACCACTTTTACTCTCTTTTTATCAAAAGAATTAACCAATAAACAAAATGGCACAGTTTTATTGTCTTTTAATCTAAAGGCTAGTATTTCAAAAACGACATAGCAGGCGATAGCGATAATGCAAATAACAAAGGCCGGGGTAAAATTATTTAAAAGAAGAATTGAAAAAATAATAAAAGTAGTAGCAAAAACAATGCTACTAAGTTTTTTGAAGAAATAGTAGTAGTTAAAAACCAAAAATATTAAAGCTAGTAATAAGAATGTTAATGAATAACTCCTCACTTCTCTCAAATTAAGCACCAGCGGAACTGAAATTGCCGATAATAACAAAAAGGCTGTTAAATATTCAAGCTTTCTCCCTTTAAAAAGAGGAAAAGCCGAAAAAGCATATATCAGTATTCCAAAAGTTCCGGCGATTGCAAAGGGAAGTCTGACTACTCTGGTTTTTACATAGAGATCATTAATATCTGAGGCTAACCAAACTCCGGGAACTGCATAATAATACTGAAGCCAGGGAAGGTGTATCCATGCATCTACTGACTTTTTTACCCCAATGCTTTTATTCTTCACCATTGTTAGGTTTAATGAATTTTTCCCGTCGTGTACCTTAGGATATCCGAACTTCAGTATCCTTTCTGCAAAAACCACTGTCTCTGCTTCATCCCCCCAAAGAAGAGGATACGAAATGTTTTTAAAAACACTCAAACCAAACAACAAAAGACTGGCCACAAAAATAAAAAATAAAAGAAACCTTTTTAAGTTCATTTTGTCTTTTGGGCAATAATCAGCATATTATGCATTGGAAAATATAAACATAATTTATCTAACTTAATTTGTGATACTAGATCATTGATGAAAAAAAGCTTGCTTCGTTTCTTCCCAAACATTTTCTTGACAGCAAATCCAATACTTCTCACAAATCCCCACTGTTTAACTGATACCTGATAAAACCCGTTTCTCTTCAAGAGAATATTTATTGTTTTTGGAGAAAAATACACTAAATGTTCTTTTAACTTTGTGTAACCATGCCACCTTGAAGAAAATAACTTAGCGTCCCAACTATCAATGTTAGGAGTTGACAGATATAAATATCCACCAGGTTTCAACCAGTAGTTAAAACAATCAATTGCTTTTTCGAAATCCCAAACATGTTCAATAACATCAAAAGAAGTAATTACGTCAAAACTCCCTTGTTTATACATTCTTTTCGATAATTTACCACTTTTGGCTACAAAGCCATATTTGCTATTTACTTTATTAACAACGTATTTTGAGATATCATAACCTTTTATTCGATATCCTCCTTTCCTGCATAAACCAATAAACTGTCCCATGCCACAACCAAAATCTAATATTTTTGCTCCCGATGGAATCTTCCTGGATATAAACTTGTATCTTTTTAAGGCGTCAAGATAATATTCATCGCCGTTTTTATCTCCAAAATAAGCCTTGGCGTTATACATGGCTTCAACATCGTCCAAAGGAGGGCAGAGATTGAGTCTGCCAAAACCACAATTACTACATCTAATTATTTTGCCAACTCCCCTCAGCTTATAAAAACTCTTTTTATTGCAAATGGGGCAAAGCGGGTTTTTTTTATTCTTCATTACCTATTCTCTTATATAAAATCAGGCTACTATTTACAATTTCCTCTTCAGGTAGTGGTTCTAACCAATATCCCCCACTTGGAATCCAAATATAGCCACCCACTACGTAATAGTCATTTAACATTTCCCCCAAATAATCTAGCATATCCCTAGGCGCTCCCTCCTCCCAAAAACCACTATGCTGCCTTCTGGAAACAACGATCGCCTCAGGTGGGTTCGCTTTAAGCTCTTCAATCGCCTCTTTTTGGTATGTTTGCCTAAGTGGTGTTTCGATAATAAAAGGGTACGTCATCACAAAATGAGTGCAACTTTTCCTTTTTGCATAAAATAATATTTGCGATTCGCTTCCGGCAATAAATACACAATCATCCTCTTCGGTAATATCACGCAATCTATCTGCAACCACAGGTGATTCAAAGAAAGGATTATAAATACCATATATATAAACAGATAATTGTTGCGGGGTTTGCCCAAACTGTGATCTAACCGGCCACAATATTGATGCCAGTACAAAAAGAGTTAACCATATTTTACGATTTTCCCCTAAATATTTAACTACCGACTTCTCCTTAGTTAAAAAAACCACAGCTCCTGTGATAGTTAAAACCCAAAATGGAACAACCAGGTTGTAGTAGTGATAAATACTACTCTGATAGATACCAAGGATTGAAAAGAACAAAAACCCAGCAAATAACCACCACTTTTTTGGCTTTTTTGCAAAAAAGTAAATTGTTAAAATAAACAAAAACCAAAAATTCTTAAGGAGTCTTCCCATCTGATGGAAAAATCCATCCAGACTAAATCCCCAATGCTTAACGTACAAGCTATTAAAAACAATTACCTGCTCCCAAAGCTCTTTACCCCCATCACTAATTAAAAACGGCAAGGTAACAATTACCACCGTTAACAAACCACCAAATACAAAAAGACAAAACCGAACGGCAATGCTCGCAAATCCCATCTTTTGCTTATAAAGATCCCACAACCAAACCAGAGTTATAAATGCAATTACGTAAGGGGCAATAGGTTTATATAGAAGTGTCAAAGATGCCATTACTCCAGCAAGAAACCACACCAACTTACTATCTGATTTATTAAAATAGCTATATAAAAATACGAGAACCATTAAAGGCAGGATCATAAAAACTTCGGTGTTAGCAGCTAATGAACTATTAATAGGAGATGCAATCAGTGCGCTAAAGATAAAGGCTGCAACCCATCCTGCACCTTTCCCAAAATACTTACTTGCAATAAGTCCCACAAAAACGGCAGTTAGTATTGAAAATATGGCTGCTAATATTCGTGGCGATACAATCCCAATTGGATCAACCAATTGACCAACCAAATAGGTATAAGAAATAAGAGGAGGTTTTTGCAAAAATATATCTTCGTAAGGAAGTCCGCCTTGTCTCATTATCCAAGCTGAATATGCATAATCTCCTTCATCCCGTTCAAACGGAGTTCCAATACTATTCCATCGAAGAAAAACAACAAATAAAAGCAAAGTAAAAAAAAGTATCCAGTCTTTCTTTGTAATTTTAATTTTCTTTAGTACCGAGAACATAATGCTATTTTACTCAATGAAACAAAATCCGTCATCACTAATATAAAAAGGTTATAATAGGAATATGAAAATTGATATCCTTACTCTTTTTCCAGATATGTTCAAGGGGCCCTTTGATACTTCTATGGTTAAAAAAGCTAAAGATAACAAATTGGTCAATATTAACATTCACAATCTAAGAGATTGGACAAAGGATAAACACAAAACCGTTGACGGCCGACCTTTCGGAGGAGGAAAAGGAATGATTATTATGGTTGAACCAGTTTATGAAGCGTTAGGCGATCTTAAAACTAATAATTCACTTACCATCCTCTTAAGTCCACAGGGAAAGGTATTTAGCCAACAAAAAGCAGTGCAACTAGTAAAAGAAAAGCATCTAATCCTTATCGCTGGACACTATGAAGGTTTTGATGAGAGGATAAGAGAATATCTTATTGATGAAGAGGTATCAATAGGAAAATATGTATTAACCGGGGGAGAAATACCTGCCATGGTAATAACCGATGTGATAGTCCGTCTTATTCCGGGGGTTCTTGAGAAAGAAGCTGTTGAAAAAGAGTCTTTCTCAGATGGTGATAACCTAGATTACCCTCAATACACCAGGCCAGCAGACTTTAAAGGCTGGAAAGTCCCAGAAGTGTTGCAATCAGGAAATCATGCAGAAATAGAAAAATACAGAAAAGAAAAAGCTTTGGAAAAGACCAAAAAGTAAAACAATAGTTTACTGAATCCCCTGTTTAACCAACTCATCAATAATTTCTTTCCAACTGGAAAACTTTATCCCTAGTTTTTTTTCTGTTTCTTCCACTTTCAATCCGCCATATTTGGGGTACCGTACCGGATTATCAACCTGCTTTAAAAATTCATCAAGTGACGCTTTTTTTACCTTTATATCATTACCTTCAAGTTTCTTTAGAAAATATGAAACCAATTCATGAGGAGTTGTGGTATCAGACGAACAAGAATGATATATCCCCGTCTTTTTGTCTGATATGATTCTGTCAATTGCCAAGCAAGCTTCATCGATAAAAGTAATTGATATCTGCTGATCATAAAAAAGAGGATACAGTTTGTCTTCACGATAAAGCTGAAGTGGTTTTCTAAGGTAATCTACCTTATCAGAAAATTTAGCTCGCACTGGATAGATGATCCTTACAATGCTGGTATAACCATTCAGTATCTCCTGCACTTTTTCTTCTCCTTTTGCTTTAGTAAATCCATACCAAGTTAGTTTGTTTTCATCTTTCTCCGGTTTATGTGTCTCCTCATATGGACCCCGATCAGAGATGCTCCCCGAAAAAACATTATCTGTTGAGACGTATACTAATAAAGTACCGTATTCCCGGCAGATTTTAGCGAGATTTGAGGTCCCTTCAACATTTATCTTCCAGCAAAATCCTTTTCTATCACCTCTTTGGTTTTCAGCTTCTCCCACATCTGTAAAAGCCGCAAGGTGCACCACCGCATCAGGTTTCTCTTTCTTCCAAAAGGTTGATAGATCATTAACTCTTAAAATATCAAGCTCCTTTATTTCGGGCATTAGAAGTTCGTACTTTCTATCCATTAACTCAACAAGCCTGGAGCCAACTAAGCCGGCTGATCCTGTTACATAAATCTTTTTCATTACTTAAACTTTTCAGGAAAAACTTCACGAAGGGTTGAGTTATTACGATCTCTTTCGGAAATGATCGGATCCTTCACTGGCCAGTCAATCGCAAGGTCAGGATCATCCCATGCAATTCCTTTTGTTTTTTTAGGATCATAATATTCATCTATCAAATACATATAATAAATAGGTTTGTCATCAATAACACACAATGAGTTAGCCACTCCTTTAGGAATAAAAACCGCTTCATTTTCATTCCCGTCAAAGGTATGAGTATAAACTTTTCCAAAAGTTTTTGAACTAGGTCTTGTATCAACATAGGCTGCAAATAATTTTCCGTAAATAGGGAATATTATTTTGTTTTGATCTTCGGAATGAAGGGCCCTTATTACTTTGGGATTAGATTTTGAAAAACTCCACTGCTTAAATTTAAAATTTACTCCGATTGCCTCTTCTATTTCATTTACACGTACTAGCTCACGGAAAAAACCTCTTTCATCTTCATATATCGGCCTTTTAATAAAAATGAGTCCCGGTATTGATGTTGTCCTAATCGTATCTGGTAATTTATTTTTGTCCTGTTTTAGCATATAGCTTTTCAGTTTTTCTCTTCAGTGGTCTCCACCACCATTCGTTTTCCTTATACCAGTTAACAGTTTCTAAAAGCCACTTATCAAACCGATATTGTGGTTTCCAACCCAGTTCCCTTCTTATTTTACCCCAATTAACAGCATATCTTCTATCATGACCTGGTCTGTCTTTGACAAATTTAATATAACTCTCATCTTTCCCAAAGATTTCAAGAAGCATCTTAACTACATCCAAATTTGAGAGTTCTTTTGTTTGACCACCCAATAGGTAAGTCTCTCCCGGTTTTCCTTTGTCCAATATCATATCAATTGCACGACAGTGATCGTTTACAAAAAGCCAATCTCGGACATTTTTACCGTCACCATAAACTGGCACCTCTTTATCATCAATTAAGTTAGTAATAAATCTAGGCAGCATTTTCTCAGGACTTGAGTATGGACCATAATTGTTTGAGCAATTAGTAATAGTAGTATTTAGGCCATATGTATGAAAATATGCTCTCACCAAATGATCTGATGCGGCTTTTGATGCCGAATATGGACTTCTTGGATCATAGTTAGTATCTTCCCTAAATTTTTCTTTTGAACCAAGTTTCAGCGAACCAAATACTTCATCAGTGGAAATATGATGAAATCGCTTCACTTTATTTATTAGGGCTGCGTCAAGCAATACCTGAGTTCCAATAACGTTGGTTTTAATAAATACACCAGGACCCAATATTGATCTATCAACGTGTGATTCAGCTGCAAAGTGAATTACAACATCAACTCCCTTCATAACCTTGCTAACAATCTTGTGGTTTGTAATATCCCCCTTAACAAAACTGTAATTATTATTCTTTGAATAATCTCTAGTTGAAGAAAGATTACCAGCATAAGTTAATTTATCAAGATTTATAATTTTATCTTTGGAGTATTTTTCTAACCAATACCTAATAAAGTTGGATCCTATAAAACCTGCTCCCCCCGTAACTAAAAGCTTCATATTTTTATCTCACATTTTTCCCCGACAAATAGTTTTAAGCAATCGGTCGGACCATCCTCATCTACAACACTTGTATCGGCCCCAATTAAGCTTTCATCAATTGGCTGTTTAACATTTTTTATTGTTACGCCCGGCATGATAACGCTGTTTTCAACATGGCTATTCTCAATCGTACATCCATCTCCAACCGAGGTATAAGGACCAATATATGATCCTTTTACACTAACTTTTTCCCCAATTATGGTGGGACCGCGCAGTTCAGAGTTGGTAAACTTACTGCCCTTTCCAATACTTACTCTCCCTCTTACTTTTATACTTTTACCCAATCTTACTTTTATTTCCGGCTTTAACTTCTTGTCAAGCAAATATTCATTCGCCTCTATCCAATCATTAAACTTACCGGGATCAAGCCATCTGCCTTTATATTCGGTAACATCAACGCGAAATCCTTTTTTAATAAGCCATTTATAAGGTTCTAATATTTCATATTCTCCCCTTCTTGATGGTTTTATCTTGTCTTTACCCTTAAAACAATCGAAAACATTATTGTCAAAGAAATATATCCCCGGTACTGCATATTCGTTAGGAGGACGTTTTGGTTTTTCAACATAATCTTTAAGCCTTCCTTTCTTGTCAAAAATTGGTACCCCCAAACGCCAATTTTCAGGGTGTTTAATTTTCGCAATCATACCATTAGGTTTTTCTTTTTTAAAATGGGCTACTAAATCACTAATCCCATCAACAAATATATTATCTCCCAGATGCATTAAAAAGGGTTCACTCCCCATGTACTCTTCACATACCTGGAAAATATTTGCTAGGCCTATTGGTTTTTCCTGAAGAATATAGGTAAATTTAACTCCCCATCTTTTTCCGGTACCCAACTTTTCTTTAATATATTCAAGCCATCCGGGTGCATATGTAATCGCAATGTCGGAAATGCCCGCGCTAGCCACAGCTTCAATTGGATAATGCACAAGAGGTTTATTAGCAACAGAAATAAACTGCTTATTAGTAGAGAAAGTTAAAGGCTGCATCCTTGTACCCCGTCCGCCTGTAGGTATAATTGCCTTCATACCCAGAAAGTATATACTTAGGCGTGCTTGTCTGCAACTGAAGATGCTCCCCAGCTTTCAGGTTTAGTTTTTGCAGTAAAGCCATTACCATTAACCATTCCTACAACTTCTTTAATCATATCCCTTGTGGGACCCAACGCCCCAACGTCAATATGAATCTCCAAATCATACTTAGAAGGAGAAATAACTTGCCTTATCTCAGGGACAATTTCTTGTGCCAGCTCCAGTGACATCTGTGTTTCAATATATATTTTGTCCCTTAAAACCGGGGCTTTATATTTTTTTTCTTTTCTCCAATAATACTTACCGCCACGGCCTTTCCTGTGGACAATAATTGCCGTAACAAAATCAACCTGAGTCTTGCCATTGTTTCTTCTTGTTTGAGAATCGGTCCCAATAACAATCCTATAAAAACTTGCCGATTCTTCGTCAATAAAATCAGCAATTTCACTAATCATCTCAGAAGGCGTCATTTCGCCTTTAGATGGATTGATAAATGAATATGTATCTAGAACTTTTGACATTTCAGAGATATTATACCCCCTTAGGGCAAAACGAGGCAATAAATTCAGGCAAATATTGGTTTAAGTACTAAAAACTAAGGAAAATACAATTACTAAACCTAATGCTGCTACCACGACATATTCTATAATGACTGATAAATGTAGGTCTTTGTGAATATGGTGATGTACCAATCCCCAAACAACATATGATATTGCAATCGCTATTGTAATGGCAATTTGGAAGGTTCTGTCGTAGGAAAAAAGCAAAAATCCAATTAATCCGACTGCAAAAATACCAATAAGACTTAAATAATGCGGTATATGTGTTGCGTGTTTTTTCATTTAACTTATATTACAATATCCTCCCTGCTCTTAGAATAAGGGCTATTGCTAAAATCATACCTAAAAAGGAAATGTGGGCAAATGTTCTTCCTGCTACCCTTGGTATTCTTTTTCTGGCAACTAAAATTCCATCGATTGTAAAAACCATAATTAAAAGACCAACAACTATTATTGAAATGTTTCTGGTTGCATTAAATGGAGAAATACGGGTTATTGACGAAACAGCAGATTGTCCTGCAGTTGTCGGTGGTTTAGCCAAAGCCAATAGCGGCATCGCCGTTGGAGTCAGTGATTCTTCAGCTTGTGCAACCACTACAGGCTCAACAGGAGGTTCAAGCGGAACAACCTCCTCTTCTACAATAACTGGTATTTCCTCAGTTATTTCTTCTGCATGTGCTACCGGAACACTGGCTTGGGTTGAAGCCGATAAAGAAGTGCCGAAAAGCTGAACAATTAAAGTTGTATCAACTCCTGCTAAATCCCCCTCCAAAACTGCTATCCCAATCTCCTGATACTTACTTGAAAGCATATTGTCTTTATGAGTTGGTGACGCCATCCAAGCATCAATAGCACTGGACGGGTTCGAAAAATCCCGGGCCAAGTTTTCTCCGGCATAACGATATTGATAACCAGCATCAGTAAAGAATTTCCAAGGCTCCGTACCATCAGGGGATACATGAGCCCAATAATCTTTATTAATCATATCTTCCCCTTTCATCCGAGCTGCATTTGATAAAGTTGAATTAAGTGTCAGAGGAGCCAGTCCACTCTGGGCTCGTTTTTCATTAGTTAATCTTACTACCTCTTCAACTGAGATATTGGCTGCGTAACCCAAAACTCTCAAACCAGTTTTTGGAATTAGGTATAGTGAAGTCTGAAGAATGATAAAAAGAGCAATAAACAAAAATATTGATGAAGCCTGTAAAAGCTTGGGCCTATTATTATTAGATTGTTGTGGAAAGAAATAGTGAGATATCAAATAGAGTGTAAGCATTACTTTATTATCTTATCCTGAGTAAAGATTAGAATCAACAAAATATTACCAGCTACCCCCACCGCCCCCACCAAAACCTCCTCCTGAAGAACCCCCACCACCCGAGAAACCAGATCCTCCAGACCAAGATGATCTGCCTGAATGTCTTGAGGGAGATGGGGTGGACATTAAAGTCGACAAAGCCGATTTACTAAAAGAAGCTAAATCCCTTCCTAAATAAACAGCTGAAGTTCCGGCAAAGTAAGATGGTGGCGCAATTCCTAAAACTGCCATATCTTTAGCTAGTTTACCGATTACTCCTAAACTAATAGCAAGAGGTAATACCTCCTCAAGAAAAAGGTGTTTTTCATTCACTTCATGCCTCCACTTACCTATGTTCAAATACTCACGCAATCCCAATGCCTGCCTATAAAGGGAATATCCCCACGCCGTTCTTCTTGGCATAGAAATAGCCAACAGTATCCCTGGAACAATAAATAAAGCAGTAAGAACAACAGGACCAAAATTATATGTCATTCCAACAAAGACAAATGATGCAAAAAGGGAAACAAAAGTTAAAACGATAAAGATGATAACCCATATAATTCTTGTATTTTCAGGGTTCCCCACAAATACCTCTCCTTTCATATTTTTATACAGTGCCTTTTTAATATCAGGTAATATTTTATAGAAGCTGTTTTTTAAGTTTGACAAAAGAACAAATTCATTATCACCGATTTGACTAATAATTTTCATACTCTTTAAATCCTTTTTACTAATTAGTTTTTCCAATTCTTTACTACCTTTAGTAACATAACTTGCTTTGGTAATCTCTTTAAGAATTAATTTTTGGTGTTCTTTTAATTTCTTTTCTTTACTGGCTTTATTGACTAAATTTACAAAAGCATAATCGGGTTTTGAAAATCGTCCCTTTTTTTCAATCTTTACTACTTTAATATAACCCAATCGTGCAAGTTCAATGATCTCAGAAATAATGTCATGAATATTAATCCGCTCATCCACAACTGTTCCCACTTCAGCCGGAGTCATACCATCAATAGCAGAATACACCATTGGTATATGGGGCCTAGAAAAAACCGATACAGTTTTGGAAGCTTTGTCATCCGGCTTGTAATAAGTGGTATCAAGCAAATACCTTTTATCCCTCCCCTTCTTAAACCAAAACAAGCCAACAATCCCTATCGGAATAATCGAAAATATATATCCCCAATTGGCAAATATAAAATTACTTGCCTTCTCAATAAAACCAGGGAAAATAAGTTGATTATCGCTGCTTAAACCAACCACAATCGTAAAATCCTCACCATACCCTATTGGCTTATCAAGAATAAACACCGCCTCTTTACCATCACCTCTTACATTGCAGTTTTCCTCCTTTGTACCCACCTCTCCTGCATAACAAGCAGTTTTTTCAATATCAGCGTAATTAGATGTAACCACTGCAGTGGAAGTTAGTATTTGTGTATCCCATTCAGAACCAGTTACATTCCAATAAAGTTCAGGTATTCCATCATAAGCAAGTAATACATTATCAACCTTATATTTAATTACGTAATAATGAATACCGGAAATAGTGCTTACAGGATCACCAATTTTAAGTTTCACGCTTTGACGAAGATTGCTCTCATCATAGTCATAACTATTCCCTAAATCATCTGTTATAGACACTAGATTAAATTTTGAATCAATAGTTTTTCCTTTAGAAGAGTAAATTTTAGGAATAATCCTATAAATACCATGTTTTTGAGTTAGGAAGTTAACTTTTATGGTTTCGGCTACTGTAAGTGAAGTGTCCTGTTCGATAGTTATTTCACTACTAAAACTTTCTACTACATAATCAGGATTTTGAGCACTAACTAATCGTGGGAAAAAGAATAAGAGAAAGAAAAACAATAATAAAACTAACTTCTTCATGTATTTATTATAACTCAAACTTCATTTCATTCTCCAAATAATAAACCGCCAGATTTTGTGTCATAAAACCTGACGGTTCTAAATATAGAAATGTATTCGTTTTCCTAGTTATTCACCACGACCCTTATACTTTTTTTTCTTTCTACCCTGATATAACTAGTCATATCAGTAATAAATTTGCCCAAACGTTCCCTGTGACAATCAATGTTTTTTACAGTACACTCGATCATTATATCCTGAGCAATATGGCAGTCGCTCTTTATTTCCAATGCACCAATCTCTATCAGGTTATGTGTTATAAGTACCCCCCATTTACTCCTGACGCAAAAATATATGGTGTAACCATTCTCAAGCTTCTTGGCTATTTTGCTTACGCGCTCTCTGTATTTCTTTATCAATCCTAATTCTTGTTGATACGTCATCCTTATCTCCTTTATTAGTAGCTATGTGATGTGCTAAAAACTTCAAGGAATATACTAACAAACAGCTCTTGCTTCGATGGTGTGATATTGCCAACAACTACTGTTTCGTTATTTTTATATCCTTTAAATATCTACCTAGCAGATCAGCAAATTTTTCCCATTCGAACTGATTTGTTACCCGAACCTTAAAATAGTCTGGCGGATGTATGATAAACATGCCCACTTCAGACATATACTCATACGGTTGTCTTTCCATAACAACAAGTCGGTTATCTCCTATAAGTACTTCCAATCTATGAAAAGCCTGGAAATTATGCATATCATCAAATATCAGAGTAAGCACGTCACCCCCTCTTACTTTTTCAACCAAGCTATTCAATACCTGAATGTCCATTGTTCATCTCCTTTATTCAAATGTATGGGTGCTACTTTCTGAAAAGCACATAATACCAAATACCAGGCGTGAAATCAAAATATTTAAGAAAAAAGAAGATTATAAGGATTAAAGAAGTAGTTTCTTAACAGATACTCCCACTGACACTAAACCAAGAAGAAAAAGAGTATTAAGAATTGCTTCATTTGTACTCCCGGTAGCACCTAGTGTTGATGCTCCCAAAACTGCACCTTGCACCTGCCCCGTACATACCTCATTTGATAGATCACTTGCAGCACAATCATTCCAAGCTCTAACTGTAAAACAACCCGAGGATAAACCCCCAACAACATAAGTATCCACGTCTCCTGTATTTAAAACTGAATGAAGATAATTCCCAGACGATGGTCCGTACTCAATGCTGTAATGGGTTACGTTCTCTAATACTTTTTGCCATTTTAAAGAAACATCTGTAGCGGACGGTACTGCACTCTCTAAATAAGGTGCATCTGGCGTGGTTTTATCACAAGTAGGAGCATCTCCTCCACCTGAATCCCCACCATTCCCACCATTCGATGGAGGTGAAGTTGGCGTAAGCGTAGGAGTTACTTCAGGTGTTGATGTGACTTCAGGTGTTGGCGTTGGGGTCACTTCAGGAGGGCATGTTGGTGTATCCGTGGGCGAAGGTGTTATTGTTGGACACCCACAATCAAAATCGCAATCCCAATCACAACAAGATTCACAACGGGAGATAGCTGATGTTTCACTTTTATAAACAAATGAAAAGGAGAACAATAAAACAATGAGGAGTAAAACGAAACTTAATGGTTTTATAATTTTATTCATAAAAAAAGTCCCTAGGCAAAGGCAGGAACTATATCTACCTTAAAATATATCAAATTACATTAATTGTCAAGCGAAAAAACTAGTTAATATCGAGCGCAAGCTTAATGCCTTACTACCCGCGTATCCTTTAAATTGCCCTAATGCTATGGCCAACTCTTCCCTTCTCTGATACCCCTTAAGAGGGATGAACATCATAAGTAACGCAAAAAGAGTTATTTGTATTTTTTCTATTGTTGACAACCCAGCACTTGATACTATTGTCTCACCAAGAACTTGGCTGCTTGCTAAACCAGATGTTCCTGTCCCATCAACTAACCCCGCTGCTAAAACCCCTGAATTACCACCAGCAATTAGAAACTCGCTGTCTGAAAAAGCAGTTATCAGCTCATTATCCGGCCCAATATATCCAGAGACTAAAGCGTGTGCTATATATTTTCCGGATTTAGCTTTTTTGGATAAAACGAGACCTGTTGAAATTCCTAAACTTTCTCCTGCTTTAATATCACCCAATTCAAATGTTCCCCCACCCATATCAATTCCCTGTTCGTTTATTAGGCTTATCCTAAGCTTTGATTCATAAACTCGACCTGTACCTGAATTCTTTACATTGACAAAGAAAGTGATCGTATCCCCCGGTAGAACGTGAGTTCCCACATTGTTAGTCTGAGTTATCTCAAGTATTCCTCCAGATTCACGGATAGATTCTGTATCTTCTTCAGCACCCTTGCTATCACCTTGAATCTCCTCGACAACATCTTCATTAACAACTTCGGGTTCTTCAAATTGACTTGCTCCCCCAATGTCTCCCTCAAAAGTTCCAAAAATATTAATAAATCCAAAAAAGCCGATTGAATTGATAATGGAGGTATTTACAAAATTAATAAGTGAAACTGAACTATATGCATTTCCTGTCAAAATCATTGCCCCATCACCACTAATTGAGTTACCGCCTGTATTGGAACGAGAGCTAATATTATTCACCAAATAAGCTTCGTTTTCTATTGATGCATCGCTAACACAACCTGGACAGTCCCCACCAAAATTTGTTAACATTCCATCTTCCTCATAAGCCTCACTGTCTCCCCAGCCCAAAAAACTACCTATCCAAGTACCCAAAGTATTAATGTATAGTTTCTGAAAATAAGTTCCGATATAGCTTGCATTAACAATATTAATTACATTAACTACACTCATCGCTTCCCCCGATTCAATAGATGCCTCACCCTCGCCTGATAATTCTATTGTATTTTCACCACTTACTGCTTCTGAGATAATATTATTCTCTACATATGCATTATTATCTACCTCTAATGAATCAGTGCAACACTCTTCATCGGGAGTGAATTCAGGCAAAATAATGTTTCCCTGAACACCACCAAAAATGTTAATAGTCACAACATGGATCGTTGACCCAATAATAGTTGTGTTAACTTTATTTAAAAGTGAAACAATTGAATACGCATCTCCTGTATTAATAACTGCATTACCGGATCCCTCGATAGAATTATCTCCAGTATCTGCAATTGAAACTAAATCATTAGAGAC
>Ga0209013_10000335_pt1 | contig 41144 bp, 42 predicted proteins | sample Cruoilmetagenom2_FD_187291 | JGI IMG/M metagenome (GOLD analysis project Ga0209013, IMG submission 187291) | Oil polluted marine microbial communities from Coal Oil Point, Santa Barbara, California, USA - Sample 2 (SPAdes) (version 2) | ecosystem: Environmental > Aquatic > Marine > Oil seeps ...
CAGTTCTCCTTCTGTTGAAAACGGTGCCGCAGAAGTGATTTTTACCTGTACAAATTGCCCGATCAGGTTTTTATCTTCCGAAGCAAATCGCACAATGATCTTGCCTTCCGTTAAAGCTGATAAAAAGCCTTCTTTTCTGTCTTCGCCGCGCACCAGCACATTAAATATCTTGCCGATCAATCCTTTGTTGTAAGCCAGCGAATGTTTCATCAATTCACTCGTCAGCGCATGGTAGCGTTCTTTTTTCACTTCTTTAGGGATGTCATCGGCCCATTTGGAGCTGACGGCACCCGGACGCGGAGAGTACTGGGCAATATATGCCATATTGTATGTAAACTCTTCCATAACTTTACGAGTATTTTCAAATTCTTCGTCTGTTTCGCCGGTAAACCCGACGATGATATCGGTAAATATCGTGGCTTCCGGCAAAAGCCGCCGGATGCCGTGGATGATATGTCGGTACTGTGCTATGGAGTGGTTCCGGTTCATCCTTTCCAGCACATCGTCATCACCTGATTGAACGGGTATGTGAATCTGTTTAGCCAGGCATTTATAGCGCGCGATGACCTCCAGCACATCATCGCCCATATCCCGCGGATGCGGCGAGGTGAAATAGACCCAGAAATCTTTGCCGGAGTTGTTACCGTATTCACCAATTTCCTGCATCAGTTCCGCAAACGTCAGTTCTTCCTCTTTTTTGTCCAGCCCGTACGAGTTGACATTTTGTCCCAGCAGGGTAATGGACTTAAATCCCTTGTTCACCAGCTGTTTCAGCTCGTCCAGTATTTCTGAAGAGGGTCTTGAAACCTCCCGCCCCCTGGTGTAAGGAACGGCACAATAGGTGCAGAATTTGTTGCATCCGTTCTGGATGGGAATGTACGCTTCAAAGCCCGAGCTGTATTTCGGCTTTATGTGCCAGAAGTCGTCAATATGTTTATTGGACTCGGTAACAGAAATTTTTAGTGGCACATCGTTCTTTTTTAAAGGAACGAGCCTAAATGAAGCGGGGTTGATGGCCGTTTCTTCTTCACGTACCAGGTCTTTCAGGCCCGTATCCAGGTGTTGAACGCCTGCCGGCGTAACGATCCCGTATTGCCGGATCATATCCGGAAAGGAAGGCAGCTCACTCATCGGGAAGACCATGTCGAACAGTTTCAAGAACTGTTCCCGGTCGGCCGGAAGCACACAGCCAGAAACAAAAGTGATCAGACTTTTGCTGTCCTTCCACTTGTTCCATTTATTTACTTTGCTGTATACCTTGTCGATACCCTTTTGCCGCACCGAACAGGCGATGACACCCAATAACTGTGATTCCTCTTCTTGCTCCGTGTACACAAAACCCAGTTCGTCGAGAATTTTCTGCACACGCTCGCCATCGGAAATGTTCATCTGGCAACCTAACTGGACGATATGATATTTTAATTGCATATTGTTTTAAATCGTTGATAATCGTATCACTGAGCAGGTAAATTATCGGGGGGCAAAAATAAGTAAAAAATGGATGTAGCAGTTGCACGTGATTATCCTTGTCTGAGATTCCTATGTAAAGGGAAGAAGACTTGAAATGATCCTAAAAAAAATACTCTTTCAGTACTTTGATCGCTTCTTCGTAGCCTTTCTCAGCCAGCTCTTTGGTTTTCTTTGTATCGATCAGGCTGAAATCAGAGAGGTTGGGTTCAATCATCAGGTCCGCATTGGTTGTGTATGCTTTCGACAGACTGTCGATGAGTGTATAATATGAATTAACCATCACACCAAACCAGTTTTCAGGTTTCCTGAGCGAGCGGCGCGCGTTCAGATTTACACCAATAATAATATCTGCCCGTGAGTCTTGCAAAAGCGAGATGGGAATATTTTCAACCAATCCACCATCTGCCAAAAGTGCCCCTTCTATTTCAACAGGTTTGAACAAGCCGGGGATAGCTGAACTAGCCATTACCGCTACATGCACCTTGCCTTTTTTAAGAATGGTTTTATCGCCAGTATTCAGGTTGCTTGCCACGATGGATAAAGGGATTAGTGCCTCATCAAAATCTTTGTCCCCGATAATTTCTTTCAATTTTTCTCCCAGTTTTCTATTCGAAAACAGACTGTATTTCGAAGGAGAGAAATTGGAAACTTCCAGCCAGTTCATGTCCAGGGCTATGTCATCAATTTCCTGCCACGATTTGCCAAAGGCATACAAGCAGGCTACTACGGCTCCGATGCTGTTTCCTGAAATATAACTGATACGTAAGCCAAGTTCTTCAAAGGCCCGCAACACCCCTATATGCGCACCTCCGAGGGCTGCGCCGCCACCCAAAGCCAGCCCGATTTTCCTGTTTCTCCTAAGCCATTTGAGGTTCATAATACAATAATCTTTTCTGTAAGAAACGGATAAAAGTTCTTTTTATCAAACGGTTAAAGGTACCTAAAAAGTACGTTGCAAATGAGAAAAAATTCAGGTGAATTATTGTTTCTTACCAGGAGGAATAACAGCTGTTTATTTCCGCCTTTCTATTTCTTGCTGAGATCGTACATATATGCAAATGTCAGTCCGATGTACATATTTCTGAAAGACTTATATTCATCTCCCTTATCATCTTTGCTGTCAAACTTGTTATGATCAAGAAAGCCCATTCCAAAACGTAATTCAGCTTCAAGATTACCAGGCCCGATTTCTTTGCTGACACCTCCGCCCAGGTTCACTCCAAAATCAGTTCGTCTGTTATAATCAGGATTTAAGTACCAGTCATCCGGATCATCGGGAGTTTCTTTATACCTGATTCTTCCCTTACATACTTCTCCATACGACTCATCTTTGTAGTGTGCACCAAGCACATACGCGAAATACAAGCCTGCAATACCATAATATTGAAAATCGGTGCCAAATGTAAACTTGGCCATTACTGGTATCTGAAAATAATGATAACGTTCGGTATTGGAATAGTCATATTCTGACACTGAACCTTTTTCTCCTTCTCCGGTTTCCGAATATTTTGTTTTATCCCCTATGGTGATGAATAGGAGTTCTGCATCCAAAGAGATCATATCCGTAAATTCATAATTGCCAACGGCACCAATTGTTGGGAATGAAACAACCCATCCGCCTTTTGAGCCATCATCTTTACTGTATCTTCCGGTTATGGTGGAAAAGTTGACGCCTAGCCGTCCGCCAACACTATATTGGCCGAAGCAAAAAAGACTAAATAGCAAGAAGATCGTTAAGGTTAATAGTTTTTTCATGATAAAGTGGTTTTTGTTTTTAGTGAGAAATAGGATAATGTTGACTGTTGTGTGTCAACCAACGCAAAGTTAAGGCATTAATTGATATTTGTCAACTAAAAGGCTTCAGCGGTTACCTCAGAAGAAGATATCGTAAGGAATTGCGTTTAGAAATTAACTGACTGACACCCATGTTTTATTGCTTCTGATTAATTTTCACAGATGTGATATTCTGGATTTGCTTGCGCGAATCCAAATGGGGGGGGTATCAACCAAAGCCCTACTCGCTACGCTCGTATTGGGCTTTTTCTTTTTCAGGCCTTATGACAGCAAGCTGCCAACGGCCTGAAAAAGAAAAAGCCCGGCACTTTTGTGCGGGCTTTTGATGTACACCGTACGGGATTTGAACCCGTGTTACCAGGATGAAAACCTGGCGTCCTGACCTGACTAGACGAACGGTGCTTTTGCGCTTTAGCGGCTGCAAAAATAACAAAATATTTTATTGACCAAGTTTTTTTTGATAAATTGACAGGAAAAGATAGCGGAGCTACTCTTCATCTGCCTGGAATTTGAATCCCAGCCGTTTTCCGGTTTTTAACGTAAGGGAATCAATAACTGTCGTAATCTCATGCAGGCTGACTTCCTTGACCTGTTCATAGGGAGGTGTCAGCAGGTCGAAATTAATCGTGTATTGAATGGCCGCCGCAGCAATTAATTCTACTGTCTCCTTCGTTAATACATTTTGTCCGAAGTTATTATATAAATAGCCAAGCTCACGTTTACCTTCAATAAAATAATGGTTGTCTTTGTTGATGAATACCCGGCCTATCAAATAACCTACATCATTTAGGCGGTTGTATTTAAATGAATCGGCCAGAAAATTATAAATATTGATCACCCCGCAATACGACCTGTTTTTATCTTCTTTGATATAAAATGTATTCATCACCCTGTGGCCGCGCGGAAACTCAAACACGTTGGAGTGCATCATGAAAATGAGAATGTCACCGCCAAATTTAAGTTCGGCCTCAAACTCGCTCCTCGCTTTCACCTCAAACGGAACATCGTACTTTGTCTTTTTTTCTGAAGCATGCTTGTGGTACGCAAGTTTCATTTGTTCAATGACTTCTTTAAAAACTTTGAACGAATGAAATGTATTATGATAAACAAGTTGCTTTAAATCGGATTTTTCAATGAGTTTATCAAAAAGTTTTTTCTCATCTGGTTTCTTGTCGATACTCATGCCCTGAATTTTTATTCAAAGGTAAAAGAAAGCAGGAATACTTTGGAATTTAATTTATCAATACTGTCTGAATAGAGGTTGCCTTCCTTTTTGATAAGATTGAACATGCCATACCCCATTTTTGCCTCTACTCCGAATTTAAAATATTGCGTGTAAAATTCAGCTCCCACACCTACGTTTATCGCAAGATCATTTTTGTTTAATTTTACAGTAGTTGTGTTGCTGTTCTTCTCGGCTTTTTTTTGCGATGCCAGGTCAAGTGAGTATTTTACGCCGGCCAATACGTACATGCCGAAATTATTTAACCTTTTGGATCGGTACTTAAAATCGAGCGGAAAATCGAGTAGGGTGGAGGTGATGTTTTTATCGACAAAAAAAGCTGATGTGTCGTCATCTTTTACCGTAAGAATATGATAAGTTAAAACCCGTTCACCAAAAGAGAGTGACGGCGAAAATCGCATATCAATGTATTGGTGTAAAAGCAAACTACCGAGAATGCCAATGGTAAATCCCGGTGTTGGCTTGGCATTAATGCTTAATACCTGAGCATAGTTAATATTCACCAATCCCTGATCTTCGGGCAGTTGGTCACCGCTCCAGCGAATAAACGGCAGACTGTCGATGGTTTTCACCGTAAAATGCATCTGGTTCAATGCAAGAATGAACCCAAAATGATAAGGCTGCTGGTTATACGTTTTCAGGTTCATCACCCTGTCGCGCTGAGCCCTCACCCCGTTACTGAAAGTAATGTTGATAAGCAGTATCGCAAATATGATGATTAACCTCTTCAAAGAAAAATTTTAAATTAAACGTATTTGTTCTGATATTAGTATCAGCTTATTGAATCAGGCCGGCAAAAATAAGGTAATTTATTTTAAAAATCTGCAATCCGGATGAAGCATTTATTTTTTAGTTGCCGTGTATAAAGTAGCAATACCCATAGTAAGTCTTTTTTGGCTGGTTGCTGAATAGCCGGCTTTTTTCAATTCATTTATAAATGCCAGGTCTTCGGGGAAAGCACTAACTGATTCAGGAAGATAAGTGTAGGCTTCCTCGTTTTTCGATACCATCCTGCCCAGGCCGGGCAAAATGTATTTGAAATAAAAGTTATAGATCTGCCGGAAGGGGAAAGCTTTAGGCTTTGAGAATTCAAGAATGGCTACCATGCCTCCGGGACGCATTACCCGGTACATTTCCTTCAGTCCTTTTTGCAGATGCTCAAAATTGCGCACACCGAAAGCAACGGTAACGGCATCAAATGAATTGTTTTCAAAAGGAAGGTTTTCCGAGTCACCCGGCAGTAACTCGATTGTGCTCTCCAATTTTTTAGCCACAACTTTTTCCTTACCAATTTCGAGCATGTTGGCAGCAATATCAACACCTGTGATCTTTTCCGGCTTCAGCCGGGCCAGCTCGATAGCCAGGTCGCCTGTGCCGGTGGCCACATCCAGGATTTGTTTTGGTTGTATGGGAGCGATAAGCCTGCGCACTTTTTTACGCCAGCGGATGTCAATACCCAGAGAAAGAAAATGATTCAGAAAGTCGTATCTGGGTGCAATGTCGTTGAACATAGCTTCCACGCGTACTTTTTTGCCGCTATTGTCCGGTGTTTGTGCCATTGCGTCAGGGGGTAAGCAGACGAATTACTTCGTCCTGCAGTTTTGTTTTATTGATGGGAACTACGCCAACCTCTTCGCATACGAGGCCTCCCGAAAGGTTGGCAATAGCAGCTATGTCAGGTACGCCCATGCCTTGTGCCAGGCACAGGGCAGCCACGCTGATTACCGTATCCCCGGCTCCGGAAACGTCCGAGATATTACGCAGGTGCGCAGCAATTTTTACTGAGCGGTAGGCGTCATTCTCATTCCACCTTACATAAACACCTTTTTCCGATAAAGTATTCAGGATAATTTGAGACTTCAGCTTTTCCTGTAACATACCTATGGCTCTTTCAAGTGCACCCTGATCGTTTTCATCGAAGTCAAAATTCAGCCCCTCTTTTATTTCTTTCAGGTTCGGCTTGAACAAAGTAACATTTTTGAAATGCAGGAAATTAGCTTTTTTCGGATCAACTACTACCGGTATGTTTTTAGCGTTTGCCAGGCTGACAATCTCATGTATGAGTGATGGCGTGATTACTCCTTTGTTGTAATCCTGGAAAATAATGACGTCGATCTTTTTACTCTCGGTCAGGTTTTTAATTTTGGAAAACAGGTCGGAAATCTCTTTTTCATTCAATGGATCTGTTTGTTCTTCATCAACACGCAGCAGCTGGGTGTTGTTACCAATCACCCGGAATTTAGTCGTTGTCACCCTGCTGTCGCTTTGCACGATTCCCTGTTTCGGGATGCCCTCCTTATCAAGTATTTCCAGGAATTCGGCTCCTTTCGGGTCTTTGCCGATCACGGCACAGAGGTAGGCTGTGGCTCCGAGCGATCTTACATTTAAACCTACATTGGCAGCCCCTCCCAGCCGGTTTTCTCTTTTAGTAACCGTTACAATGGGTACGGGGGCTTCCGGTGAAATCCGGTCCACTTTCCCCCACAGATAGGCATCCACCATAACGTCACCAATGATAAGTACGTTGAGCTTGTCAAATTCGGAGAATAACCTTGAAACGGTATCAGTTGTCAGCATAAGGTTTATCGTGTTAGTAAATCAAAAATAATAAAAGTCCTTCAATTTATAGTAAGAACCGTATTTTCTGAAAAATATTACTTCAGGTTTTTCAGGGTCGCTGCCATTCTGCTCATAGCTTCGGTTATCTGCTCCTTTGAAGTAGCGTACGAGATCCTGATGCACTGTGGCGATCCGAAAGCTTCACCGGGTACAAGCGCTACGTGGGCTTTGTCCAGCAAATACAAACACAGGTCGTTACTGTTGGAGATGGTTGTTGTGCCATCGCTTTTACCGTAATAATAACTTACATCCGGAAACAAATAAAACGCCCCGTTAGGTTTGTTGGTCACAAAGCCCGGGATGTCTTCCAGCAGGCCGATCAGTAAATCACGGCGTTCTTTAAATGCGGCAACCATCATTTTTAATTCGGCCGATTGTTTTGGGTCGGTGCTGATGGCTTCCAGGGCGGCCATTTGCGAAATGGATCCTGCGCCGGAGGTGTATTGCCCCTGCACTTTGTTACAGGCATCAGCAATTACCTGGGGAGCAGCTACATACCCGATGCGCCATCCTGTCATAGCATAACCTTTGGATACACCGTTGATAATGGCTACCTGGTCTTTGATACTGTTAAACGACGCCAGGCTGACATGTTCTCCTTCAAACAGGTTGTATTCGTAAATTTCATCTGAAATAATCAGAATATCCGGATGTTTTTCGAATACACGGGCAATGGCTTTCAGTTCTTTTTTCGTATAAACGGTTCCTGTAGGATTGCAGGGTGAGTTAAACAAAAAAGCTTTGGTACGATCCGTTATGGCTTCTTCAATCTGTGCAGGAAGCACTTTGAAATCCGTTTCAATGCCGGCGTCAATTACAACGGTCTTCCCACCGGCCATTTGTATCATCGAAGGGTACGACACCCAGTAAGGTGCCGGGACAATCACTTCATCACCCTCATTCAGTATGCATAAAAAAACATTGGCAATTGATTGCTTGGCGCCGTTTGATATAACTACCTGGCTTGCTTTAAAGTCGACACCATTATCTCTTTTCAGTTTTTGGGCAATTGCTTCACGTACTTCAGGAAACCCGGGTACGGGGGGGTAATGAGTGATGTTATGATCGATAGCCTCTTTAGCGGCCACCTTAATCGGCTCCGGTGTGTTAAAATCAGGCTCGCCGATGCTTAAAGCGATCACATCATAACCTTTATCTTTCAAATCCCTGCTGCGGCTGGTCATTTCCAGCGTAGCCGAGACGGTCATCGATAAAAGTCTGTCGGATAATATTTTTTTGTCCATCAACAAATTGGTTTCAAAATTAAAGAGGGCAAATATACTGATTTATTGGCGGAAACAGCTAAGAATAAACAGGATAATTCTGATGATCTGATCGTGAATTATTAATGATCAACCATATGGATTAGCTTAAGAGGAGTTGTTATGAATATGAAATAAGGCAAGTTAAAAGGAAGTGCTGTTTTACTTTCCGGGTTTAAAAATATATTGTTATTTTGCAGTTCAACAGAAGCCAACAAAAAATTAAGACGATGAGCCTTTTAAGAGATTTTGTATTGATATTGGTACCGGCTATAATTGTTATGATCATGGTGTACCTTATGCTCCGTTATTTTTTAAAGGAAAATACCCGGCAATTTGAGTTTTTAAAAGATGAACAGGAATTGCAACGGTTGAAAATGATCGTTGAAAGAAAAATAGTTTCCGATAAAGTTGTTATAACCTATAAATTACAGGCTTACGAGCGGATGGCCATGTTTTTGGAACGGATCAATCCACCGAACCTGATCACCAGAAATATTGTGGCCGGGCAAACAGCCGGGGAGCTACAGAAACACCTGCTGCATACGATCCGGGAAGAATATGAGCACAATATGTCGCAGCAGATTTATTTGCTGCCGGCAACCTGGGAGCTGATCAAGAAAGCCAAAGAAGAAGTGTCACGTTTGATCAATGTGAGTATGACGGCTGAAATGGTGGACAAAGATGCCGGTGTTTATGCCCAGGAAATACTGACAAAAGGATTTGAAAAGAAGGATGATCCGGTGGATAAGGCCCTGCGGATCATTAAAAAAGAATTAGCGGACTTATAACACGGAAAAGATCAACTGTAAAGAAAAAGCGGTGACAGGAGATCAATAGATATGAAACAGATCAGCACTATAAGTTTTATCGGGTCGGGGAATGTGGCAACACATCTGGCCCTGGCTGTTAAAGCCGCCGGTTTTGAGGTGAAGGATGTGTTTTCACTGCATAAAAACCATGCCGATATATTGGCCGCAAAGGTCGAAGCCAGAGCTGTCGGTTCACTGGCAGAACTTCAACGCGATACCGATCTTTATCTGCTTGCTGTTCCAGATAAGATTATAGATCCGATCGTACGGACTTTTCATTATGTGGAAGGCATTGTTGCACATACATCCGGTATCACGCCCATGGAAACACTACAGAAAACGGCACGTTACGGGGTGTTTTATCCGCTCCAGACTTTTTCAAAAGAAAAAGAACCGGACATTTCCAAAGTGCCTTTTTGTATTGAAGGTAACTCATCGGATGTTTTACAAAGTTTATCAGATTTGGCAGCCAATTTATCTGACGTGGTTTATGAAATCAACTCGGATCAGAGAAAATACCTGCACCTGGCAGCTGTCCTCGTGAATAACTACACCAATTATTTATACCGGATGGCCTTTGATATCCTGGACGCCCAACAAATGGACACTTCGTTACTGATGCCGTTGATCGAAGAAACATTTGCCAAGATCAGGGAAATGCACCCTGATAAAGCCCAGACCGGGCCGGCACGTAGAAAGGATCTGCCGACTATTGAAAAGCACCTGTCGTTGCTGGAAGAGTTTCCACAGTACAAAGAATTATATACCCTGTTCGCCGAACAAATTATAAAGAAATACCATGAGCAATTATAAAGCATTGTTGACCGAAGTAAGCACGTTTATTTTTGATTACGATGGCGTAATGACCAACGGAAATCTATTATTGCAGACGGACGGACAGCCCTTACGGTTTGCCAATGTAAAGGATGGTTTTGTCCTGCAACTTGCGGCACGCCTGGGTTACCGTGTAGTAGTCATTTCAGGCGGGTTTTCGCAATCAGTCGGAAACAGGTTTGAAGCACTGGGTATCAAAGATGTATTTCTTGGCATCAGGGATAAGCTTACTGTTTTTGACGAGTATATTCAAAAAAATAAGATCGACCCTGAAACGATAGTGTATATGGGTGATGACATTCCTGATAGTAAAGTGATGAAAAAAGTGGGTGTGCCGGTTTGCCCGGCGGATGCTGCTGAAGAAATAAAAAAAATATCCATGTATATTTCCGACAAAAAAGGTGGAGAGGGCTGTGTGCGCGACATCATCGAACAGGTGCTGAAAGTACAGGGAAAATGGATGACCGATGAATCGTACCATTGGTAGAAATACCATCATTAAAAAATAAATGGATCCATGATCGCTTTTTTCAAACTCATCCGCTGGCCCAATATCCTGATGATCTGGGTCGCTATGTGCCTGGCACTCTTTGGGGTAATTAATCCGGTTTTGAGCCTTCAGCCTTTTGAGGCAGGTTTAAACATGACGGAGTTCCTGCTTTTAGTTGGCGCTACCACTTTTATTGCCGTAGCGGGTTACCTGCTGAATGATGTGAGCGACATGAATCCCGACTCGGTGAACAAGCCGGGAAAAAACCAGGTTGGGCGAAGGTTCGCCGTGCATGTTGTACAAATAGCTTATTGGCTGTTTACTGTTTTAGGTGTTGTGGCAGGCACTTATTTTTCTTATCTGCTGGGCCGCCTCAGTTACAGCCTGATATTTGTTTTATCGGCCGGATTGCTGTGGTTTTACTCCAACCGTTATCAGTGCCAGCTTTTGGTGGGGAACCTGGTGGTTGCTTTCTTAAGCGCACTCACTATTGTCATTGTTTGGTTGTTCAGCTTTTTTGCTTTAGCAGATCGACCGGATGTTTTTGTGTCAGTTCAGTCATTCTTTACACGGGCTAATTTACTGATACTCATATTTTCAGGCTTTGCATTTGTTGCCAGCTGGATAAGAGAAATGGTAAAAGACATGCAGGATTTTAAAGGGGACGACCGGTTCGGATGCCGAACCCTGGCGGTTGTTTCGGGTATTGATAAGGCAAAGCGTTGGGCCATAGCCGTAACTGTTGTGGCCATTTTGTTTGCTTTGTGGAGCCAGTGGCGTTTTTACAGCATCAATTTCCGGCTGCTGTTTTATTATTTCATACTGATCGATGTTCTGTTTCTGGGTGTATTATATTTGCTGTTTAAAGCAAAGTCGGCCGGCGATTTTAAAAAGATTTCGGGCCTTATAAAAGGGTTGATGATCGCCGGTATATTAGCTATGGCACTGGTTTATTTTGAATTTTGAACATGTCTGAAAACATATTAAAAGGATACGATATTGTTCTGGCGTCAGCCTCACCCCGCCGCAAACAGTTATTGCAGGAGCTCGGTATCCGGTTCCGAGTGCAGCCCAAAGAGGTTGAGGAGCATTTTGACGAGCAACTGTCGCCCGTGCAGGTGGCTGAATTTCTGAGCGAGCTAAAAGCTCATGCATTCCTAAAAGAAGAGCTCGATGATCGTACCGTTGTTATAACTGCCGATACCGTAGTAACCGTTGACGGAATTATTTTAGGAAAACCGGAGGATTATGCCGAAGCTAAAAGTATGCTGCAGCAATTATCGGGACGCAGCCACCAGGTGATTACCGGTGTCACTTTACGATCGGCAACAAAAACAAGAACATTCTCTGTAACAACAACGGTTTTTTTTAAAAAACTTTCGGAAACTGAAATTGATTACTACATCACTACCTTCAAACCGTTTGACAAAGCAGGCGCTTACGGCATCCAGGAGTGGATCGGCCACGCTGCCGTAGAACGGATCGAAGGTTCTTACTTTAACGTGATGGGGTTGCCCAGCCACCGTTTGTATGAGGAACTGTTAGCTTTTTAAACTGCCGGCTTGTTTGAAAGCAAGTAAATTGTAAAAAACAAGCCAAATGTCGTAAAAATTACGAAAAAAAGCGTATATTTGTGACAAATAATAAAGGAATGGCTAAAAGTTTTGAACTCAACGAACCGGCAATTACCTATGCAGCGCTTGATGATCAGAATGCCTACATACTGATTAATGCTGTTAAAAAGGGTATTCACTACAGTTTTTTTGAGAAGCTTGCTCAAAGTTTCCCTTTTACGCTTCGCGAGTGGTCGGGGTATTTACATTTGTCGGAGCGTTCGTTGCAGCGGTATAAAAAAGAAAAAGGAACCTTTAATGCCACCAGTTCCGAAAAGATCATTGAAATTACCATGTTGAATAAATACGGCAGGGAAGTTTTTGGTGATCAGGAAAAGTTCAATATTTGGTTACGCACAGATAACGTCGCGCTGGGCGGCATCAGGCCGAAAAACTTGCTCGACAGTTCGTTCGGTATCCAACTCCTGAAAGATGAGTTAACACGTATCGAACACGGCATACTGGCATGATCGTTTATCGGATGGCAAAATCAACATGCAGCAGCGACCTTTCGGGCAAAGGAGCGGAAAAAACCGGAGGACGCTGGAACAGCAAAGGCATTGCTGTTATTTATACCAGCGAATCAAGGGCGTTGTGCACCACTGAAATTGCCGTCCACATTCCTTTAGGTATCCTCCCGAAAGATTTCCAACTGGTAAGTATTGACATCCCTACATCGGTTAAAATTCTGAGTTTGTCTGCGCGTGATCTTCCCAGTAACTGGGATGCCATTCCGCATGCGGGTGAAACCCAGGAATTGGGTGATCAGTTTGTCAGGCAGAACAAACAGGCAGTTTTGAAAGTACCTTCGGCAGTTGTTCGGGGCGAATATAATTACCTCATTAATCCCGGCCACAAGGAAGCAAAGAAGATAAGGATTAAGAAAGTCGAGCAATTTTCTTTCGATCAAAGACTATTCCTGAAATAGACCCACAGACGCGCATGAAGTAGGCAGGTGTCTCGCATAAGCGGGTTTCGTACCTTTGGCATCATCATTCACCCATAATACCCTATGTCATGCGTAAAAACCTAGTCAAAGTTTTTGTCAATTATTTTTTCAAAGGATTGCTTTTTTTAGCTCCTGTAGCCATTACTATCTGGGCGATCATCCAGCTTTTTAACTTTATTGACGGTATACTGCAAGGCCTCATCTACAATTACATCGGTATGCATATTCCGGGATTGGGACTGATTGTCCTGCTGTTGCTAATCACCGGTATCGGAGTTATTGGTTCCACGATCGTGTTCAGGCCCATTATCACCTATTTCGACAGATTACTGGCTCGTGCTCCCCTGATAAAAGTAGTTTATACAGCCGTAAAAGACCTCGTTTCGGCATTCGTTGGGCAGGAGAAGCGGTTTACCGAGCCGGTTCTGGTACAGTTAGACAAGCAGGCAAATTTGGAAAAGATCGGGTTTATCACCAACAAAGATCTTTCGCTTATCGGCATCTCAAATGAAAAAGTAGCGGTATATTTGCCCCATTCATATGCCTGGTCGGGTAACCTGGTGATTGTTGCTTCCGAATACGTCAAACCTATAGAGGCGTCTTCGGCGGAGATCATGAAGTTTATTATTTCGGCAGGTGTTACACACATAGATTAAGTGAATATGACAAATAAAAAGCCGTTAATTCTGATAACCAATGATGACGGGATCAATGCCCCCGGTTTACGCAAGCTCATATCGTTGATGCGACCGCTGGGCGAAGTGGTGGTGATTGCTTCTGAAAAAGTAATGTCGGGTATGGCGCATGCCGTTACCATCCAAACCCCGTTGCGGGTTACTTTGGTGAAGGAAGAAGAAGGGTATACAGAGTATATGACCAACGGGACACCATCCGATAATGTGAAGCTGGCCAAATACCAGCTGCTTGACAAGAAACCTGACCTCGTTGTTTCGGGTATCAACCACGGGTCGAATGCTTCGATCAACATCATTTACTCCGGAACAATGGCCGCTGTGCTTGAAGCTACCATTGACGGTATTCCGGGTATCGGATTTTCGTTGCTCGATTACGATCATAAAGCCGATTTCTCGCATGTGGACGAGTTTGTACAACGGATTGTCAGGAAAGTATTGTTGGAAGGTATGCCGGATGATATAGGATTGAATGTTAATATACCCAGAGCTTCGGATACCCCGCTGAAAGGTGTTAAAGTATGCCGGCAGGCAAAAGCCAGATGGGTGGAAGATTTTGATGCCCGGAAGGACCCGTACGGAAGAAATTATTACTGGATGACGGGCAACTTCGTGAACGGTGATCCTGCTTTAGACACGGACCAGAAAGCGCTGGAAGAAAATTATGTATCGGTGGTGCCTGTCCATGTTGACTTTACGGCACATAAATATGTAGAAAAACTAAACTTTAGCTAAACCATGATACCTCCTTTACTTAAAAAAGACAGTTTCCTGACAGGTTTTGTGCTCGGGCTGGTGTTACCCCTTGTTTTTTACGGGCTTGTTTTATTAATTGATGTGATTTTAGTCCAACTGGTACATGTGCATCTAACGAAGGAGCATCATTATTTATACTTATTAAGTGTGGCTATAAACCTGATTCCGGTGCGGTATTATTTTGTTGCTCTCAAAACGGAAAAATCGGGCAGAGGGGTGCTCCTGGTTACCGGAGTATATATTCTCACGTACTTTTTTATGTTTTACCAACTGTAAGCGCACCATGAAGTATTACATCATAGCAGGTGAAGCTTCGGGCGATATGCATGCGGCCCATCTTATCCGGTCGCTGAAAAAAAAGGATCCTCAGACCGTTGTAAGAGGTTGGGGTGGCGACCGCATGATGGATGTAGGAATTGAGATCGTAAAACATTACCGCGATCTGGCATTTATGGGGTTTGTTGAAATACTGATGAATATCAGGACCATTGCTAAAAATATTTCCTTCTGCAAACAGGATATCCTATCGTTTCAACCTGATGTGCTGATCCTTGTTGACTATCCGGGATTCAACCTGAGGATTGCCGATTTTGCCCATAAGCAGGGAATAAAGGTCGTATATTACATCTCACCGCAGGTGTGGGCATGGAAAAAATCGCGGGTACATAAAATAAAAAAAGTGGTGGACAGGATGCTGGTGATTCTGCCGTTCGAAAAAGAGTTTTATGCCAAATATGGCATTGATGTGGCCTTTGTAGGCCATCCGCTGCTTGATGAGTTGAAAGAGCACCCGAAGACAGAAAAAGCAGAGTTTATAGAGAACAACAGTCTCGAAGACAAACCCATCATCGCTTTGCTGCCCGGTAGCCGTAAGCAGGAAATAAACAAAATGCTGCATATCATGCTTCAGGTAGTCAGCGATTATCCCGACTACCAGTTTGTCATTGGCGGGCTTTCGTCCGTTCCGCATGATTTTTACAAACGTTTTGTCGGGCAGATAAACTGTTCGGTAGTGTATGACCAAATGGGAAGCCTCTTGCAGCATGCTGAAGCGGCACTGGTTACTTCCGGTACCGCCACGCTGGAAACAGCCCTGATGGAAGTGCCGGAGGTTGTTTGTTACAAAGCCAATCCTGTTTCCGTTGCCATTGCCCGAAAAATAATTAACGTACATTATATTTCGCTGGTTAATCTGATTATGGAGCGGGAAATCGTTAGAGAGCTTATCCAGAAAGATCTGAATCGTAATAAATTGTCACATGAGTTAGGGCTGTTGCTTCGCGACACGCAAAAACGGAAACAGCTCCAGGCTGATTACCAACTCCTTAAAGAGAAACTCGGAACGGAAGGCGCTTCGGAACGGGCTGCCGGTTTAATTGTTAATTTGATGCAGGAGCAGGAACCTAATCTTTGATGTTATAGATTTTGTTGATCAGATCCTTGAATTTTTCCAGTATGGTCCTCCTTTTAAGTTTCAGGTTGGCGGTAATTTCGCCGCTATCAATAGTCCACTCGTGGTCAATAAGTTCAAATTTTTTAATCTGTTCTGTGTCGCCAAACTGTTTGTTGAAACAATCCAGTTCTTTTTTAATTCTGTTCCTGAACTCCTTATTTCTGATCATTTCTTCGTTGGTGGTATATTCAACTCCTTTTATCTTACACCACGACTTCATGTGTTCAAAATCGGGTACTATCAGGGCAGCCGCAAATTTCTGATGTTCGCCAACAACCATGATCTGGTCGATGAAGGGTGATTCTTTGATTTTGTTTTCCAACAACACAGGAGACACGTATTTACCCATCGAAGTTTTAAATATTTCTTTTACCCTGCCGGTAATCTTCAGCATGCCGTCTTCATCAACGATGCCTACATCTCCTGTATGCAGCCATCCGTCCACAACAGTTTCTTTGGTAAGGTCCGGCTGTTTGAAATAACCCTTCATTACATTGGGCCCTTTCACCAGGATTTCACCTTCTTCCGATATTTTTATCTGTACATTGTTCAGCGGAGGCCCCACGGTACCAATTTTTCTTTTTCCTTTTTTGAAGGTGTTCACGGCAATCACCGGGGACGACTCAGTCATACCATAGCCTTCCACTGTAGGAATTTTAGCCGCATTGTAAACCCGTGCCAGCCGTGGTTGAAGGGCAGCACCACCCGATACAATCGACCTCATTTCACCACCGAGAGCGTCTCTCCATTTATTAAATATCAATTTGTTAGCCAGGCTAAGCCGTAGGTTGTAAAATACACGGTCGGGCCGATCATATTCGTAACGCAACCCGAGGTTAACCGCCCAGAAAAAGAGCTGTTTTTTCAATCCGGTCAGTTTCCGCCCTTTGGCCAGGATTTTGTCGTAAATCTTCTCCAGTAGCCTTGGCACGGTCGTCATAATATGTGGTTTCACTTCCTGGATATTGTCCACAATAGTTCCCATGTTTTCGGCATAATAAATGGAAACGCCTTTTAGTTGTAACACATAATTCACCATCCGTTCATAAACATGGCACAAGGGCAGATAACTCAATCCCCTTGATGATTCATCAACAGGGAAAATAGGAGCTGATGCGATAACATTGCTTAAAATATTATGATGCGTAAGCATAACTCCTTTTGGGTTTCCGGTGGTTCCCGATGTATAGATCAAGGAAGCAACATCGTGCGGATCTACTTCTGCTTTTAAGCCGCCAAGAACCGCATTATCCATATGTTTCTTGCCTGACTCCACCAGCTCGCTCAGGTGCTTATGTTCATCGAGTTTCGCAATTGTGTAAATGTCGATGATGTTGTCGATTTCCGGGATAATATGTTCGATCTTCCGCAGTAATTCTTTTCCTGAAACAAAAACATATTTTACTTCGGCGTGTTTTAATATGTATTTATAATCACTCTCGCTGATGGTTGGATAAACAGGAACATGTACAGCGCCAATCTGCATAATGCCCATATCGATAAAATTCCATTCGGGACGGTTATTAGAAATTGTAGCAATCTTATCGCTCTTTTTAATTCCCAGTTGGTGCAACCCGTAGCTTATATTATCAGCAAACTCCCTATAAGTTTTAATATCATAGGTTACCCACTCACCATTCACCTTACCCGCAAGAGCATTATCTTTGGGTTTGAAAGATTCTTCATAAAAAGGTAAAATGTCAAAAAGTCTCTTTATTTCCATAACAAATCAGTTCACGTTATTATAAACAAAGTGGAAATTAATTTATTCTTTATGCATGACCGTTGCACTGGCCTGGGCTGTCGGCATAATCACCAGATCGTTTACCGTAACATGAGCCGGAAGTGTAGTTACATAATAAGTAACTTCCGCAATATCCTCAGCATGTAGGGGCTCATAACCTCTATACACTTGCCGGGCCTTTTCAGTATCGCCCTTAAAGCGCACTTCCGAAAATTCCGTTTCAACAGCTCCCGGAGCAATTTGTGACACGCGTATTCCATGTTGCACGAGGTCAATGCGTATGCCTTTTGTGAGGGCATTAACGGCATGTTTTGTGGCACAGTAAACGTTACCGTTAGGGTACACTTCTTTTCCTGCAATGGATCCGATGTTGATAATATGCCCGCGTCGCTGCTCTATCATCAGCGGAGCAATCGCCCTGGTCATATACAGCAATCCTTTGACGTTGGTATCGATCATCTGTTCCCAGTCGTCAATAACACCCGTTTGGATCGGATTAAGTCCTGCAGCCAGCCCGGCATTATTAACCAGTATGTCAATTTTTTTCCAATCATCCGGCAGGGAAGCGATGGCTTCCACCACCTTTTTCTGTTCTCTGATGTCAAAATTCAGAGACAATACATTTACACCGTATTTTTCTTTCAGTTCTGATGATAAATTGTTCAGTCTTTCTTTTCTTCGTCCGGTGATGATCAGGTTGTGTCCTTCGCTGGCAAAGCGTTGGGCACAGGCATATCCTATGCCGCTGGTGGCGCCTGTTATCAGTGTGATTTTATTCATAGTTTTTAATTTAAAATTCCGTTCCGGATAATATAGTCCGGGAACTTATGTCGTATTTCTATGGGTTGGTCAAAAATTCCGTAAAAAGCCGAACCGCTCCCCGTTAAGGAGGCAAATATAGCCCCTTCCCTGTAAAGAGTTTTTTTTATTTCTTTTAGTTTGGGATGCAGTTTAAAAATAAAAGGCTCAAAATCATTTTGTAACCGACCCCGCCATTGCTCAACGGGTAGTTTAATGACTTCGCCGGGAGGTATTTCAGGTACGGTCAGGTTTATCTTTTTATAGGCTTCTGCTGTAGGAATATGGATGCCTGGAAAAACAACAACAATATGTTTCCCCTTCAGGTTTACAGGTACATCATGCACAACTTCTCCGAATCCTTGTACTAGGGCAACTCTGTTTTTAAGAAAGAAGGGGCAATCACTCCCCAGTTGGAGGGCATATGCATGGAGCAAAGTTTTTGTAAGCGACAATCCAAAGAGATCATTCAAAGCTTGCAGAAAGAAAACTCCGTCCGAAGAGCCGCCACCCAACCCTGATCCCGGTGGTATATTTTTAAGTAGTTTTACTTCAACAGGTGCTATCTGGTAGGCATCATGCACTAGTTTCCAGGCTTTATACACGATATTTTCTTCCGTCGGTACTGCAATTTTATGGCCATAAACAGTCAGGTTGAACGTTTGGGAAGGCAGAAATTCCAGGACATCAAAAACAGGAAGGGGGTACAGCACAGTTTCAATGTCATGAAAGCCATCGGTTCTCTTATGCTGAACCGACAATCCCAGGTTTATTTTGCCATTTGGAAACAGAATCATCCGCAAATGTAATTATTTACTAAAAATAATAATTTGTTCCGGTAAACACATTTTGATAACTAAACGGAAAACATGTATTTCAAACTCAATTCTTATTACTTTTGAGATGTTAAATCCAAAACATAAAAGGAATCTATATGGCCCTCTTGGTTTCTGCACTTAATTGGTTGATAAAAAAAAGGATACATCAGATTGGTCTGTTCATGAAATACCCTCATGAGGTGCAGGAAGAATGGTTCAAAAAGCTTATTGTCACAGCTAAAGATACCGAGTGGGGCCGCAAATACGACTACAAAAGCATCCAATCGGTTACAACATTTACTGAGCGCGTACCCATTAGTACTTATGAAGATTTGAAACCGGTTATTGACAGGTTGAGGGCAGGTGAGCAAAATTTATTATGGCCCGAGGAGGTGAAATGGTTTGCCAAATCTTCGGGAACAACGGCCGGAAAAAGCAAATTTATTCCTGTAACCGAAGCGGCGTTGAATGAGTGCCATTATAAAGGAGGCAAAGATATGCTCTCCATGTATTTTAACTTATATTCTGGTGCCGGATTGTTCAATGGAAAAGGACTGGCAATGGGGGGGAGCGGCGCCATCAGGGAAGTAAGCAACACTACCTATTATGAAGGTGATCTGTCGGCAATTATTATGAACAACCTCCCGTTCTGGGCACAGTTTAAGCGGACTCCTTCATTACCCATAGCCCTGATGGACGAATGGGAAAATAAACTGGAGTTGATGACGGAGTCAACCATTGATCATGATGTAACGAGTTTGTCGGGCGTTCCCTCGTGGATGTTGGTTCTATTGCGTAAGATCCTGAAAAAATCAGGCAAAAATACTATTGACGAAATTTGGCCCAATTTGGAGGTGTTTTTTCACGGCGGCGTGAATTTTGAGCCGTACCGGGAACAATTCAATCAGATCATTAAGTCGGATAAAATGACGTATTTCAATACGTACAATGCTTCCGAAGGATTTTTTGGCATCCAATACGGCAAAGAAAGAGGTGATCTGCTGCTGATGCTAGATTATGGGATCTTTTATGAGTTTATCCCTTATGGGGAATTGGGTAAGGAAAATCCAGAGGTGAAACAGCTGTCCGAAGTGGAGGCGGGAGAAAATTACGCTATGATAATCAGTACAAACGGAGGGTTATGGAGGTATAAAATTGGTGATACGGTTATGTTTACTTCTACCAATCCGTATGTGATCAAAATTACCGGAAGGACTAAAAACTATATCAATGTGGTAGGTGAGGAGCTGATCATTGATAATGCGGAGAAAGCTCTGTCGATTGCTTGTAAAAAAACATCGGCTGTATTATCCGAATATACCGCAGCGCCCTTGTTCAGGGGTGAAGAAATTACACACCAGTGGCTTATCGAATTTGAAAAGCAACCGGACAACTTCGATTTTTTCAACGAGGCTTTTGACAATGCCTTAAAAGCGGTAAATTCTGATTATGAAGCCAAAAGGTATCATGACTTTGTATTGAAACCGCCCCTTGTTGTGAATCTGCCTGAAGGTACGTTTTACCATTGGATGAAAAAGCGAAATAAACTGGGTGGGCAAAACAAGGTGCCACGGCTTTCAAACGACCGGAAATATCTGGATGAAATACAAAAATTATTGAAAGAACAAGGAGAATTTGATTTTTAATTCAACCACAGCATTTATTTTTTTAAATTCGTAGCTAAAAAATTATTCGATGCATATAGCCATAGCAGGGAACATTGGATCCGGAAAAACAACCTTAACACGGTTGCTTGCCAAACATTTTGGGTGGAAACCACATTACGAAGATGTAGAGAACAACCCGTATCTTCATAGTTTTTATGAAGATATGCAACGATGGTCGTTCAATCTTCAAATCTACTTTCTAAACTCACGGTTCAGGCAGGTTGTTGAAATTAGAAAAAGTGGAAAAAACATCATTCAGGATCGTACAATTTATGAGGATGCCCACATCTTTGCGCCTAATCTGCATGCGATGAACCTGATGTCGTCACGCGATTTTGATAACTACATCTCCCTTTTCGAGCTTATGAGTACATTTATTCAACCGCCCGATTTGTTGATCTACCTGAGGGCATCGGTATCAACACTGGTGGAACAAATTCAGAAAAGAGGCAGGGATTACGAAGAGTCGATCCGACTTGATTACCTGAAACTGCTCAACGAACGGTATGAAGCGTGGATTGAGAAATACACACTGGGCAAATTGCTGGTGATCAATGTGGATGAGACTGATTTTAACAATCCGGAAAATCTGAGTATTGTTATCGATAAAGTAAACGCCGACCTGCACGGCCTCTTTTAACAGTTCAACTAATCTTTTTTAATGGCAGTTCTTGGAATTATACCCGCACGCTATGCTTCAACCCGTTTTCCGGGAAAACCCCTCGCGCGGATTAATGGCAAGTCGATGATCCGGAGAGTTTACGAGCAGTGTCTGCTTGCCGGAAAACCGGACAAAATAGTTGTTGCCACAGATGACGAGCGTATTTTCAACCAGGTGCAGGAATTTGGCGGAGAAGTGGTGATGACCGAAGAAGAACATCAGAACGGAACTTCAAGATGTGTCGAAGCATTAAGCATCATTGAAGAGAAAACCGGTAAATCATTTGATTTTATTATCAACATTCAGGGTGACGAGCCGTTTATCAATCCTCTGCAAATTGACAAAGTGGCAAGTTTGCTCGAGAAAACACCAGTGCAGATAGCAACCCTGGGAAAGAAAATTGACAAAAAGGAAGATCTGTTTGATCCCAATGTGGTTAAACTGGTCACAAACAAAGATCATAAAGCTCTATATTTCAGCAGGCAACCCATACCTCATGTAAGAGAAGCTGAAATGGATCAGTGGCTCGAAAAAGCTGACTTTTATAAACACATAGGTATCTATGGTTACAAGCGGGATGTATTGACGGAGATTGTTGCTTTGCCGTCCGGCAAGCTCGAAGTTGCTGAACGCTTGGAGCAGCTCAAGTGGATGGAAAACGGGTATGATATATTCGTCGATTACACAGATTTTGACAGTTTTTCTGTGGATACGCCGGATGACTTATTAAAATTTACGAACAAACCTTGATAATAAGTGGATGAATTCCTAATTTAGCGGGTTCTGAAATCAAAAGGAATACCGTGGATATAGCCGGCTACATAAGCGACTTATTATATGAACAGGAGTGTGTTGTTCTACCGGGACTTGGCGGGTTCATTACCAACGATAAGTCGGCAACGGTTAACAGGATTACCCACCGCTTCTCACCTCCTTCACGAAAGATTATTTTCAATACGCATCTGAGTGCAAATGACGGATTGTTGATTAATCATGTAGCGCAGACAGAAGGCCTTGCGTACACTGAAGCCCGGCAGTACATAGATGGATTTACCGAATCTTGTAAGCAGCAGTTGGAGGAAGGAAAGCGTTTGACGTTTAAAAAAATAGGTGTCTTATATAAAAACTCTGAAGGTCATATCGTTTTTGAACAAAACGAAGAAATTAATTACAACCCGGCTGCTTTTGGGTTAAGCAGCTTCTATTCGCCGGCAATCGACAGGGGATCAGATGAAGAAAGGCTGAAAGGAATTATCGAACCCTTGTTCACCGGTAAGTTGAAACCCAAAGACCGCAAAGAAGGAGTACAAAAAACCGGTGTCCGAAAAGAATACCGTCCGGGTGTAACGGCGCTGATTCTATTCTTGGTGCTGCTGGTTGTGGGTGGCGGCCTTACATTGACGGAAAATGCCAGGTCTTATTGGCAAAATTATACAGCCTTAGTTCCTGTTTTTAATTCGGAAGCATTGCCATCGCAAACCGATTACAACACAAAGTTTATTCCTTCAGAAGCACCGGCCGGGGTAGCAGTTGAAGAGATCGAAGTAACTTCAGAAAGCACAGAAGAAATGTCTTCTGAGAAACTTCCGGAAATAGTTGATATCATCGAAGCTGTTGTTGACGAAGAACCGGAGAAGCCGACAGAAATAATAACAAACGACCATCAAGTGCCGGACATACAACCAACTGTAGGATCATACATGATCATAACAGGGTCGTTTTCAAAAGAAAAAAATGCAGCCAGGCTTGTCGAAAAATTGCGGCACAGTGGTATCAAAGCATTGATTGCCGATACAAGCAGCAATGGAATGTACCGGGTTGCTTATGCATCGTTTGCAACGATGAAAGAGGCACAGGAGATGCTTTACGCCGTAAGAAATGAGCAGTTTCCTGATGCCTGGATCCTAAAGAAAAAGTAATTTCCATAACAAGCTTCTGTAACGTGGGGAATAAAAATAAGCTACAGCGTTTTGCCGAAAACCTGACTTTTGATAATCTTTTCCAGTTATCCTACAATGAGGTGAAAAGCGGTTTCCATCTGAAAGGCAAATGGGCAGCGGATTTTTTTAAAAACGATCATCCTATAATATTGGAACTGGGTTGTGGTAAAGGTGAATATACCGTTGGTTTGGCGCGAAACAACCCTGATAAGAATTATATCGGGGTGGATATAAAAGGAGCCCGTTTGTGGCGAGGACTGAAAACTGCCAGCGAAGAAAATCTGATGAATGTGGCTTTTATCAGGGCTAGGATTAATTTGATCGAATATTATTTTGGCCCGGATGAAGTTTCAGAAATATGGATCACATTCCCTGATCCTCATCCCCGTGAAACAAAAGAAAGGAAACGGCTGACTTCGCCGCAATTCCTTAAACGGTACCGGAAACTGGTCAATAAAGACGGTATGGTACAGCTGAAAACCGATAATATTATTGTGTTTGATTATACACTGGATGTGATCAGGGAAGAGAAGTTGGAATTACTTTATTCGTCTGAGGATATTTACGGTGATGGGCTCCGCAATGAAGTGGCGCAAATTCAAACCTTTTACGAACAAAAATGGCTAGAACACGGAACAAAAATCAAATATCTTAAATTCAGTTTATACCGTAAATATGAATGACCAGGGATTTTTTCAAAAGGTTTACAGGGTTGTAAAACAAGTTCCTTACGGCCGGATTACTACCTATGGAGCTATTGCGGAATTTTTAGGCAGCAAAGGTGCAGCACGCATGGTTGGCTGGGCTTTGAACGGTAGCTACACTTCTGATGAAAACATACCTGCGCATCGGGTAGTGAACCGAAGGGGACTGTTAACCGGGAAAAGACATTTTGGCGGGACGGAGGTGATGAAACAATTACTGGAAAGTGAAGGGATTATTGTTGAAAAAGATCAGATTATACGGTTTGATGAACTGTTTTGGGATCCTGCCGAACACTTGTGACAGATACAAATAATTCCTTTTATTCTTAGTGTTTGTGAAAAAAATATATGTACTTTTGCTGTTTATTTTCAAATTAATTATTATTCAATCTAAATAAAAATAACTCAAAATGTATATAACAAGAAAGGTAGTATCCGAAGCGTTAAAACAGGTGATCTTTTTTGCGAAACAGGACAATATTGTTAATCTGAACATGGTGGACGATATTGAGATTAAGGGTAATGAAGTTAAAGTTCATATCGTATTTCCCAAGCTTGACGACCCTGCTGTGGGCATTATCTATAATTCGGTGGCGAAAACGCTGAAACAAGAACTGGGTGAAGACGTTAAGGTGGATGTAGTACCCATAGCAGAGGCTGACAAAGGACGGGGTCCGCTGGCAGGCGTGAAAAACGTGATTGCCGTAATCGCCGGAAAAGGTGGTGTGGGTAAATCAACAGTAGCTGCTAACCTGGCGGTCTCTTTGTTAAAGGCCGGGAAATCAGTAGGTGTTCTTGATGCCGATATCATGGGGCCGTCGGTTCCGATGATGTTTGGTGTGGAAGGGCAGCAACCGGGCGTAATTGAACGCGAGGGGAAGCCGATCATGATACCTATTGAAAATTACGGGATCAAAATATTATCGCTGGGATTCTTTGTGCAACCTGACCAGGCATTGATGTGGAGAGGCTCCATGATCAACAAGGCATTTAACCAGTTGATGGAAGATTCCGACTGGGGAACACTCGATTACCTGGTAATTGATATGCCTCCGGGAACGGGTGATATCCAGCTGACTTTAGGTCAAAGTTATAATGTGCGCGGAACCATCCTGGTAACTACTCCACAAAAAGTGGCTACTGCCGATGTGCGCCGCGCTGCCATGATGTACCGCCAGGAATCGTTAACAATTCCCTTGCTAGGCATCGTTGAGAACATGGCCTATTTTGTTCCGGAAGATATGCCGGATAAAAAGTACTATATTTTTGGTAAGGGAGCTACTGATGAATTAGCGCAGGAACTGGATATCCCGGTATTGGGAAGGGTCCCTATAGTCGAAAAAGTTGTTGAATCAGGTGATAACGGTGCGCCTATCACATTGGATGATGGTTCTTCAGTTTCAGAAGCATTCAATGAGATTGCCAAAAATGTAGAACAACGACTTGAAATATTATAAAAAACAAACTGCCATGGAATATACGAAGAAAGAGCTGGAACAAAAGGTGCTGAATGTGCTGGACCAGGTAAGGCCGTATTTACAACAGGATGGTGGCGACATCAATTTTGTGGAATTGACTGAGGATGGTGTTGTAAATGTAGAACTTACAGGTGCCTGCGGAACTTGTCCGTACAGTACCATGACCCTGAAGAACGGTGTTGAGGCGACGCTGAAAAAGGTGTTGCCCGATATTAAGGAAGTGGTTGCCATTAATCTCTAGGAGAGGTACTTAGCTACAATAGGTATTCTCCGGCCCATGCCAAATGCCTTTGACGAAACCCTTAAAATTGGAGGCGTTTGGTATCTTTTGTATTCACTCGTGTTGGCCAGTTTTAAAATCCGGCGTACAAGATGTTCATCAAAACCCATAGCAATAATTTCTTTAGGCCCTTCCCGGTTCTCAATGTATTGATACAATATTTCATCAAGGATATCGTATTCCGGTAACGAGTCAGTATCTTTCTGATCGGGTCTTAGCTCGGCCGAAGGAGGCTTGGTGATGATATTTTCCGGAATAATCTCTTTTTCCCTGTTGATGTAACGTGCCAGTTCAAAGACCTGTGTTTTGTACACATCTCCTAGTACCGATAAGCCTCCGTTCATATCACCGTAAAGTGTGCTATAACCAACGGCGACTTCACTTTTGTTGCTGGTGTTCAACAGGATGTATCCGAATTTATTTGACAGGGCCATCAGCAACACACCCCTAATCCTGGCTTGGATGTTTTCTTCGGCAATATTAAACGGTAATTCTTTGAAATAGGGCTTCAGCGTACGTTCAACAGTTTGACGGGCTTCCTCAATGGAAATAATATCGTAAGGCATCTGCATATTCTCTGCCAGTTCAACGGCATCCTTTACGGAATGTTCACTTGAAAATTCGGAAGGAAGCAATACATTGTACACATGTTCATGGCCCAGTGCTTCTGCCGCCAGAACAGCCGTTAAAGCTGAGTCGATGCCGCCTGATAAGCCGATGATGGCTTTATGAAATCCCAGTTTTTTAAAGTAATTCCGGATACCTAAAACTAAAGCGTCATGGATCATACTGATGTCTGGTCTTTTCTCCATAGGTGCTGATGCATCCGTCAGGCATACATCATCAACATCATAAATTTTCAGGTCTTCTTCAAAATAGTTTAACTCGTCAACTACCTGTCCCTTTTTATTCATTACCAGCGAACCTCCGTCAAAAATCAGTTCTGTTTGAGCTCCTACGTGGTTCACATAAAACAAAGGAAGTTTGTATTTTTTAGCGTTACGCCTGAGTATGTCGGTACGTATCTCGATCTGGTGATAGTTAAAAGGAGAGGCCGCAATATTGATAATCAGGTCGGGATTAAGTTTTTTTAACCCGTCCATCGGGTTGATGGTGTACAGCGGATTGTCCTGAATATTCCATAAGTCTTCACAAATGGTCAATGCTATTTTTTTACCTTTGAGTTCGACAAGCTGAAAACTCTTATTGGGTTCAAAATACCTGTACTCGTCGAAGATATCGTAGTTCGGCAATAATGATTTATGGACCAATTGCTGTACCTTCCCGTTGGCAATAAATGCTGCCGAATTATGCAAAGGTTTCCCCTTGTCTCCTCTATTGTATGTAGGCAGCCCGATAATAGCGGCTATGTTTGTGCAATGGCTCGCGATTTCATCCACCGATTCGTTACATCGGTTGACAAAGTCTCTGAATTCGAGAAAATCACGCGGAGGATAACCGGATACAGCCAGTTCGGCAAATACTACAAGGTCGGCTCCTTGCTTCTCAGCCTGGCGAATACTTTTGATCATCTTCTCAGCATTACGTTCAAAGTTGCCTATGTGATAGTTGAGTTGTGCTAAAGCTATGTTCACGGGTACGGCAGTTTAAAATATGATACTCAAATTTAACTCCATAAAATTATTCCGGGCATCGTTGGCAACAGTCAAATCTGCCCTGTTATTTCCTTTCATCACGTTGATAAAAGCATTGTCGTATTTAATTCCGGTACGTATATAGGTTGATCCGGATAAGGGAATTTCAATTCCGGCCCCGATAATTAGTGATTGGCGGGTGGTTTTAAATAAATCTGAATGTGCTCCCTCCTCACTAACTTGTTCACTCCCATTGTCAGGAGTAAAGGTGTTATCCGCTTTGGCATTAAGTAAGAACCCCATGCCAAATCCGATCTGTCCAAAGTACCTCAGCTTTCCGATTTCTTTGGTTTTCATGGTAAAAATAATCGGAACTTCAACATATTTTGTTTTGAATTTGCTTTCCATCCGGCCTGTTGTAACATTGTCTATTGTATCCTGAATGGCATACGGATAGCTCATGGATCCGTTTAAATAGACCACATCAAAACCGCTTGTAAACGAATAGTTTTCCATAAGGTAAATATCAGCAACAAACCCCCACGAACCTCCGAATTCTACGCCTTCATTGCTGTAATCTTTTGCGTTGCTGCCGAACCACCCAATGTTAGCTGCTCCTTTAAACCCGAATTGAAAAGGTTTGTGCTGTGCTGTCAGGTTGAACGTCGTAAACAGAAAAACGACAAAAACAATTTTTCTCATGAACAAAAAGTTTAAGCAAAGTTAACTATTAACATTCAATTGATAATTTCTTTTGCACTTCTTACGTTATATGCAAATCAAATGTTTATTTTTGGTTGATTAATAAAAACTCATAATTATGAAAAAAATTGTCATTACACTTATTGCAATTGTTATCACCGCAGCATCTTATGCCCAGTTTCACGTAGGTCCGCAGATTGGTTATACGGGTTCTAACTTGTCTATCGACAAAGATTCCATTTCGAATTCTTTAAAAAGTAATTTTTTAGTCGGTGCTTTTTTCCGGTTTGGTAAAAAAATATATGTGCAACCGGAGATTAACTGGCTGACGCAAGGAAGTGTTTTTAAATATCCTTCGCTGGGGAATCTTTCGCCGATCAAGCAGAATATCAAGCTCAACACTATTCAGGTGCCTGTAAACATAGGGTGGAGGATCATCAATCTTAAAGTTGTGAACATAAGGTTATTTGGTGGAGTTGTAGCTAATTTCAATACAAAAACCACAATTACAACAACAGGAGGAGACGTTAATTATTACGATGCGTTGCCTCAGGAGGATGATTTTTCCGGTATTGTCTGGCAATGGGATGCCGGGCTGGGTGTAGATGTGCTCATGTTTGCCATTGACGTTAAATATATGGGAGGCCTCAACAATATATTGAAAGATTTCAACTACGAAGGTAGATCGCTTAGCAGCAAGTCGAATTTATTTATGGTAACGGTTGGCTGGAAGATCCTCTAATTGTTCTTCTCTTCGGGTTTATTTTCACGTAAAGAGTTTCTATGTCGCTGCATATAAAGATTGTTATAGGGGTGTGGGCGTTATTCGCCGTTATTTCCTGCCGGAATAAGGAGCAAAAAGCTATTCAGGTGAACCCGGCCAATTTATCTGATATGCAGGTGCATATTAAAAGATATGGCCAGGCTCTGTTCCAACTGGATACAGCAAGTTTTACGGAAGATCTGAAGAGAATACAGCCTGAATTCCCCTACTTTCTGGATGCCGATCTGAACGATACGGCCAACACAAACCAACTCTATTCATTTGTTGCCGACACGCAGGTGCGCCGCATCTATGAAAAAACAATGGAGGTATATCCTGATTTGAATGAACTGGAAAAAAGCCTTTCTAAAGCGTTCAGCCGGTACCATTATTTTTTTCCGGAAAACAACATACCGCAGGTTTATACGTATGTGTCGGATATGTATTACGAACGGCCGGTGTGGCTAAAAGATTCAGTGTTGGTGGTGGCTCTGGATGTGTACCTGGGGAGCGATTTTTTCCTCTATCCGCATTTGGGATTGCCACGGTATAAAATCAGATGTATGGCTCCTGATTACATTATGCCTGATGTAATGAAGACTCTTTATTTCGAGGAGGTCTGGTCAAATCCGGCAATGAAAACTTTACTTGACAGAATGGTAGCCGGCGGTAAGATGCTTTACTACCTCGATGCTGTTTTACCTGGCACACCTGACACGGTAAAGATGTGCTATACAAAGAAAAAATTTGATTGGGCCGTGGAAAATGAAAAGAATGTCTGGGCTTTTTTAGTACATGATGAATTGCTCTACGTCTCCGATTTCGACACCCAGTCAAATTTGATCAATGATGGCCCGTTCACTAAAGGTTTTTCCAGCGATTCTCCCGCACGGCTGGGGATTTTTATCGGTTGGCAAATTGTTAAGGAATTTATGCTCCGTCATCCTGAAACAAGTTTGCAGGAATTGATGGAACTGGATGATGCCCAGACCATCTTGCAACAGTCGGGATATAAACCGTAAAAAGAACCAAATTGTTTATTTTCTTCTTCGCTGAATCTCTCAACCGATTTTTATACATTTGTTAGGCGATAATTAATCCGTTTTTATGCTTGTAAAAACATACGGCAGTGCCATCCAGGGTATTGATGCCATCCTGATCACCATTGAGGTGAACGCGAGCCAAGGGAGTAAGTTCCACCTGGTTGGCTTGCCCGACAATGCTGTCAAAGAGAGCCAGCATCGGTTAGTAGCTGCCCTGTCGAACATTGGCTATCGTTATCCGGGAAAAAGGATCACCATCAATATGGCACCGGCCGATATCAAAAAGGAAGGCTCGGCTTATGATCTGCCAATAGCTATTGCCGTACTTGCTGCATCATCGCAGATAGAAAGTGATTTGCTGGATCAATACATGATCATGGGCGAACTCTCGCTGGACGGAGGTCTAAACCCTGTACGCGGTGCTCTGCCGATGGCTTTAAAAGCAAAGGAAGCGGGCTTTAAGGGATTGATCCTGCCGGAAGAGAATGCCGGTGAAGCAGCCATTGTGGAAGGACTGGATGTGTACGGATTTAGCCATATTCTGGATGTGATCTCCTTTGTGGAACAAAAAACCAGCCCAGAGAGGATCGTAGTGGATGTCGGTGAAAAACTGAAGGAAACGTTGGATAGGTACGGTTTTGATTTTGATGATGTCAAAGGACAGGAAAATATAAAAAGAGCGCTGGAGATCTCTGCAGCAGGTGGTCACAACGTGATCATGATCGGCCCACCGGGATCAGGAAAAACCATGCTGGCAAAACGCCTGCCTTCCATCCTGCCGCCAATGTCGCTGGAGGAAGCGCTGGAAACCACCAAAATTCATTCGGTGGCTGGTATCCTTCAGTCCGGATCCTCGTTGATCACAACCCGTCCGTACCGCTCGCCGCATCATACCATAAGTGACGCGGGCTTGGTGGGTGGAGGTACTTATCCGCAACCCGGTGAAATATCGCTGGCTCAGAACGGGGTCTTATTTCTGGATGAATTACCCGAATTTAAACGATCTGTACTGGAAGTGATGCGACAACCCATGGAAGACCGGGTGGTCACGATCTCCCGGGCGCGGATTTCCGTAGAATACCCTGCCAGTTTTATGCTGATTGCAGCCATGAATCCTTGTCCCTGTGGTTATTACAATCATCCCGACAAGGATTGTGTATGCTCGCCTGGTATTGTAAAAAGTTACCTGAACAAAATATCAGGTCCCCTGATGGACCGGATTGACCTGCATGTGGAGGTGACGCCAGTACCGTTCAGTGACCTGGCAGATGCGCCAGCGGGAGAGAAAAGCGCTTCGGTGAGAGAACGGGTGATCGATGCCCGGAAGATACAGCAGGAACGGTTCAGGGATCATGATAAAGTGTACAACAATGCCCAGATGTCGACAAAAGACCTGGCCAGATATTGCCAATTGGACCAGCAGGGAATTACGCTGCTCAAAAATGCCATGGAAAAACTGAATCTGTCGGCAAGAGCCTACGATAGAATCATCAAGGTAGCACGTACTATTGCTGATTTGGATAACAAGGAGCGGATAGATTCTGAACATCTGGCCGAAGCCATCCAGTACCGGAGCCTTGACAGGGAGAGTTGGGGGTCGTAAAATGAATGATGTGCTGAAGGAAAAATTGAAAACATGAATAAAGAAAAAATTATAGAACGATTAGCTCAGCTCAACAAAAACACCATGATGGAGTGGATGGGGGTGGAGTATCTGGAAGCCGGTGAAGGTTTCCTGAAAGTGCGCATGCCCGTGGATCATCGTACCAAACAACCGGATGGTATTTTGCATGGCGGGGCCAATCTGGCATTGGCTGAAACGGTGGCAGGCATCGGCTCTGCAATGCTGGTGGACCTGGAAAAATACGATGTGCGGGGAGCCCAGATAAGCGCCAATCACACAGGTACGATAAGTTCGGGATGGGTTTATGCCGAAGGCCGCCTCATGCACCGGGGCAAAAATACACATGTGTGGAACGTTGACATGAAAAATGAGAAGGGGAAATTACTCTCTACCTGCCGGATAACCAATTTTATCGTGTCGAAAACGTAAAAGTACAGGCTTAATCGTTATCTGTGATGACCTTGTCTTCCAGGTTGTCTGCTAAATAATCCAGATTGCTGTATTTTTCTTATTAGTTTGATTTATCCAGGCTTTTATACTCTGTTTTAAAAGAATACGTCAGGTACGAAATAAATAAGAATTTCCATATCCGGAAAAAAATATCTAAATAAATCGATATAATTTCAAATCATTCGAAACAAACGGCTAAAATGAAGCAGTTTCTTTTTATTTTAGTCCATAATTTCAGGGAGTACCTGAATGCTATGATATTTGCAGATGTCAGTACCTAAATACGAAAATATAATAACGGTTCTTTGGGCAAAGGGTTTCCCTTTTGCCGCCTGGAGGCTTCCGGGTCAGAAAGAGGTGAAGCTGGTCATCCAATTGTCAAAGCGGCTAAGAGCATTTGATTTTAATAAAATTGAAACTATAGAAGGTTTTATTGTAGCTCCTTTTGAGAGCGCCGAAAACAAGAAAGTTTATGTATTGCAACCGGATTTATTCTTTGACGGGCTTCCTGAGATTAATACAATAACCGAATTACCTGAGTTTCCTGATAAAATGAAAACCGACAGCATGAAGTGTGAATTTTGGGATCGGGAAACTTATCTGAAAAAGGCGGAACAACTTATCAGAGATTTGAAGAGCGAAAAATTCAGAAAGGTTGTTTTGTCGCGTGTCCTGGAAAAAAAACTTCAAAAGGATTTTGATCCCGGTGTTTCTTTCAACTTGTTGAATGAACGTTATCCCAATTCGTTCAATTATGTTTTTTATTTACCGGAACTGGGCTCCTGGTTGGGAGCTACGCCAGAGACGTTGCTAAAAATAAACGGGGATGAGGTGGAAACTGTTGCTCTGGCAGGTACAAAGCCTGCCGGAAAAATCAAATGGGCTGCCAAAGAACGGGAAGAACAAGCCATTGTCACAGAATTTATTCAGCAGCAACTGGATGAATTACAAATAACAAATTATCAGACACAGGGGCCGGAGACAGTCATGGCCGGAAATGTGGGGCATCTGGCCACAAAATTCAATATTCCGCTGACTGAGCTGAAAGGTAAAACCGGTGAGTTTGTCAGCCGGTTACATCCGACACCTGCTGTGTGTGGGATGCCGCAGAAAGAAGCCTATCAGTATATCCTGCAAACCGAAGATCACCTACGCAAATGTTATTCGGGGTTTCTCGGCCCCTGGAATCTGGAAAGTTCTTCCCAATTGTTTGTCAACCTCAGGTGTGCCGAGTTTGACCTGAAAAAACTTCATCTCTATGTTGGGGGCGGACTGACCTCTTCGTCGGTGGCAGAAGCGGAATGGGAAGAAACCGAACATAAATCAGAAACCTTGTTATCGGTTATCGAAAATTTATGACATTTGCCTCATGACTTCCGACAAGAAAAACGTGCATCTGCTGGCCGAATTATTCGTCAAAAAAGGCTTGTCCGATATCATTATTTCGCCGGGCTCGAGAAATGCACCCATCATGATAGCTTTTACCGGAAAACCGGGAGTGCGGGCATTAAGTATTGTAGATGAGCGAAGTGCGGCTTTTTTTGCTTTGGGGATGGCGCAACAGACCGGAAAAACAGTGGCTGTGGCCTGTACTTCGGGAAGTGCGGCTTTAAACTATGCTCCGGCTATGGCGGAAGCCTATTACCGGAAAGTTCCTTTACTGGTGCTTACGGCTGACAGGCCTCCGGAGCTGATTGACCGTGGTTACGGACAGACGATCAGGCAGCGGGATGTGTACCGGAATTATATTAAAACAGGTTTTGAACTGCCCGTGGAGATTAAGGATGATAGCATATTAAAAGAAGCGGAAAAGATCATTAACGAAGCCATTAATCTGACACAATTCCCGGAGCCCGGCCCCGTGCATATCAACATCCCTTTCCGTGAGCCGTTGTACGGAACCATGCAGGAGATTTTCGACCCGGAAGTGAAAGACTTTGAAGATTCTAACGAAGATGTTCAACCACTTGTTTTCCGGCTTGCAGAGGCGTGGAACAGATATGAAAAAGTGATGATCATTACCGGCCAGCAGAACCGGAATGATAAATTGAACAGTTTACTTAAAGTACTTGTTGAACAAAAAAAAGCGATACTGTTAAGTGAGACAACATCCAATCTATACGGAGAAGCGTTTATTGACTGTATTGACAATGTGGTTTCGACAATAAATACAGAAGAAGCAGCTAACTTTCAGCCAGGTTTACTGATTACCTTTGGCGGGCAGGTAGTATCTAAGATGGTGAAGAAATTTTTACGCGACCATCCTCCGGAAGAACACTGGCATATCTCACCTGCAGGCGAGGAAATGGACACTTATTTTAAATTAAGGAAGGTTCTGAAAGCAAACCCTGAACTGCTTTTTGAAGAGTTATTACCGCTTGTTGATGAACGTCAGGATGAGTATTTCACCATATGGCAAAAAAGGAAGTCGCTGGTAACAGCGCGAAGGGAGAAATATCTAGAAAAAATCGGTTATTCCGATTTGCAGGTTTTTGATTTTCTGCTAAACAATCTGCCGGAAGAAACAAACCTGCATTTGGGCAACAGCACACCTGTGCGTTACAGCCAGTTGTTTGGCAGTAACGAAAAATTTAATTATTTCTCAAACCGCGGCGTAAGTGGTATCGACGGGCAACTATCCACAGCGGCAGGTACGGCTTTTGTCAGTGATAGATTAAACGTGCTGATCACCGGCGATCTGGGGTTCTTTTACGATTCGAACGGCCTGATGAACAAATACCTGAAACCGAATTTCAAAATTATTGTCATTAACAATGGCGGTGGTGGAATATTCCGCTTCATCGACGGGCCTTCAACAACGGATCACCTGGAGGAATTTTTTGAGGCACGCCATTCGTGGAAAGCGAAGAAGATTGCGGAAGCATTTGGCGTGAAATATTTCGCCGTATCAGAAAAACATCAGTTAAAAAATCATTTTGACGCGTTTATTTCGGAAAAAGAGACCCCCGTCTTGTTGGAAATATTTACACCTCCGGAGAAAAACGGCGAAGTGTTGCTGGATTATTTCAGGTATTTGAAGAAAATCTGATTTTTTGGCGAACCCCCAACCCGGGCGTGTTTGCAACGCGTCCGCATTTACCTCTGCATTTGCAATACTATAGATCATCTGATCAGTACTTTCCCGATACCCGATTTTAAACCGCTTTTATCCTGTACTAATACGTTCACTATATAAATCCCTTTAGGTAATCCCTGCACTGGAATATCCGGTATTTGAATACCTGCAGAAACGATCTTGTAAGTATGCCGGTACAAAATTTGTCCCGTGATTGAGAAGAGGACGACCGTAGCCTGTTCATTTTTCTCACCGTTAAATCTGACTTTGAGGGCGCCTTCTGCAGTATATAAAGTTTCAACGACAAACTTATCCCGTTTGAATTCACCAATAGCTGAAACGCCTTCGTACCTTCTTCTTAATTCATCCCACAGTTCCGGTTTGTCGCTGTCATAGCCCAGTGCCCACATGCCGACTCCTTTGTAATGATGACTGTCGGCCAGGTCATATTTCCTACGGAGACTGGTATCCGAATCATACCATACCTGGTACCAACTTTCATTTTCCAGGTAACTGCAAAATGGTGTCTGGCTGATGTCATCCCACAACGTGCCATATTCATCGGCCGTATTTTTGGCAAGGCTGTATGTGGGCTGGTTGGTGTGGTCAATAACCGGAGAATACGCGTCACCGTTTTCTGTTTCCCACCTGTTGCCGTAGTAAGGTACACCGAGAATTAACTTTTCCGGGTGGGTTTCTGCCACATCGCCAAATTCATTATTGACTGTTCGTGAAATGTTGTAACTGCCTCCTGTTAAAGGAGCACAGGGGCCGCTGGTTTCACTCCACGGCCCGTAAAAATTATAGCCCATGATGAACAAATAATCACATGCTTCGGCCAGGCCTGTAAATTGCCACCCGCCCCAGTTTACAGGGGGCACGGCAATAGAAACTTCCGATCCGGGCACCTCTGAATGTAAAAAGAAGGAAAGGTCGGCCATAAAGCCATTCAAAGTTTCACCACGATCGCTTTGGTAAATACCTTCAAAATCAATGTTTACACCTTGCAACTCATAAGTCACCAAATATGTTTGAAGCTGCACGAAAAAATTCTCTTTAGTATCAGGATCTGTTAATAACTGGTGAATTTGTGAGCCGGTGAAATTTACGGCTGTTAAAATAATTTTCACCCCGGCCTCATGGGCAGCATTGATCAGGTCGGTCCATGGCCATGCCGAAGGGGGCGACAGGTTTCCGCCGGACAGAACGGAAAAATCAAAAACAGCAATATGGCTCAACAGGTCAAACTGCATGTTGGGTACCGATTCAGGATATTTCCAGTAAGGAAAATAGCCAAATACTGCCGATGTTGGCGTTCTTGCGTTCAACATGTTTAATGGAATAATATCTTTCCCTGACGGATCAAAAAGCGAAGGCCGTTTTGGAAGATTTTTGTGTTTTTCATATTCAAGCTGGTGAATTGAAGGATGCTCCTGGCTGATTAGGAAAGGTTGCTGAATAAAAAGCAACAATAATGCGATATATAGCTGTCTTAATTTCAAATTTCTGTTTTGGGAGTTAAAAGTACAAATACTAAACGAGGCACTCGGAAAATATTTATAATTTCGTTTCCTCAATAAAAAGTAATCGCCATGAGCAAGAGAGATTGGAAACCGATCAGAGAATTTGAAGAAATTAAACTGGAATATTGGAATCATATGGCCAAGGTCACTATTAATCGGCCGCGGTATTACAATGCATTTACACCAACCACCACTACAGAAATGGCAACAGCTTTTGAAATGTTGCGTGAAAACCAGAATGTATTTACCATCATTCTGACCGGTGAAGGTGACAAAGCATTTTGCAGCGGTGGTGACCAGAACGTGAAAGGCAAAGGCGGCTACATCGGAAAAGACGGTATTCCCCGCCTGAATGTGTTGGATGTACAGCGGAAAATACGGTCGATGCCCAAGCCGGTCATTGCCATGGTGAACGGTTTTGCCATCGGAGGCGGCCATGTGCTGCACGTTGTCTGTGACCTGACGATTGCTTCTGAGAATGCTGTTTTTGGCCAGACAGGCCCCAAAGTGGGTAGTTTTGATGCCGGGCTGGGTTCATCTTATCTGGCAGCTATTGTCGGGCAGAAAAAAGCTCGTGAGATATGGTTTCTGAACAAACAATATTCGGCGCAGGAAGCCCTGGAAATGGGATTGGTGAACAAAGTGGTACCTTTCGATAAACTGGAAGACGAAACCGTTGACTGGTGCCTAACGATGCACAAACGAAGCCCCATGGCCCTGCGCATGATCAAACTGGGCATGAATGCCGAACTGGACGGCCAGATCGGCCTGCAGGAATTTGCCGGCAACGCTACTTTGCTTTATTACCTGACGGATGAAGCACAGGAAGGAAAACATGCTTTCCTGGAAAAAAGAGACCCCGATTTTCATAAATATCCGAAGTTTCCATAATAACGAATAATGTCTTCATTAGAATCCTGGTTAAAAGCATCACGATTAAGGACCTTACCACTGGCCTTGTCAAGTATTTTAATGGGCAGTTTTCTCGCCATCCAACAGAATAATTATCAATGGGTAGTAATTATTCTTGCCGTTGTAACCACAACGTTACTACAAGTTTTATCAAACTTTTCGAATGATTATGGAGATTCGATGAGAGGGACAGATAATGATCAAAGACTTGGGCCGGTGCGAACTGTACAGGGAGGTGAGATCAGCCCAAAGCAGATGAGAATGGGGATGTTGTTGCTTGTTATCCTGACCCTTCTCAGCGGCATCTGGCTGATTTATGAGAGTTTTGGAAATCATTGGATCAAAGAAATTGTCTTTCTGGCTTTTGGCTTGATGGCTATTGTAGCTTCTGTTAAATATACAGTGGGGAAAAAATCATACGGGTATGCAGGCTTTGGAGATATTTTTGTTTTTGTATTTTTCGGACTACTTGCAGTTGCAGGAACATATTATTTAAACACACTGAGTTTCTCCTGGTCTGTTTTATTACCGGCGGCTACCCTCGGTTTTTTCAGTACGGCTGTGCTGAACCTAAACAATATGCGCGACATGGAAAATGATCTTCAATCGGGAAAAAAGACGGTTGCTGGCCGGATAGGGTATAAAGCGGCTCTGAGATATCAGGTATTGCTTATCGTTACAGGATTCCTGGCAACTTTTGTTTATATTTTGTTCACTTTTCAATCGTACTGGGAATTTCTGTTTCTGATCACTCTTCCTTTGTTCATCGCCAACTTAACAGGCATTTATAAGGTAAACAATCAAAAACAACTGGATCCGTACCTGAAAAAAACAGCACTGGGAACCTTATTGTTTGTTGTTGTCTTCGGAATAGGATTGCTTCTATGAGTACTGCTAAAGGAAAAATAGCAGTATGATATATGTTTGCTATATTTATGCAGTTAATAAATATATATGCTCAAAGCCTTTTACAAGAAACATACACTCCATTTTAAAAAGCCGGGAGGAACTTCACGAGGTGTTCTGCGTGAAAAAGATTCGTGGTTTCTTATCGTTTACAATGATCAACAACCGGAGAAGAAAGGAATAGGGGAGTGCAGCATCATTCCGCTGCTGAGTGTTGACGATCGACCTGATTATGAGCAGAAACTGACAGAGGTAACCAACAACATCGGCAATTATAACTATTGGCTGAATGAAGGGCTGGCAGAATTTCCTTCCGTTAGGTTCGGGCTGGAAACGGCCATGAAGGACCTGCATGCGGCAACACCCCGGGTGCTTTTCCCTTCGGAGTTTACCTCCGGCAAAAAAAGTATTCCGATCAATGGGCTGGTGTGGATGGGGCTTTTTGACGAGATGTACCGCCAGATCAGAGAAAAAGTGGAACAGGGTTTCCGTTGCGTCAAACTGAAGATCGGGGCCATTGATTTTGAAGAGGAGCTGACGTTGCTGAGAAGGATCAGGAAAGAGTTCTCGGAAAAAGATATGGAATTGCGTGTAGATGCTAACGGGGCTTTTACACCTTTGGAAACCCTGGAAAAGCTGAAGCGATTGGCCGAACTGCAACTGCATTCCATCGAGCAGCCCATCAGGCAAAACCAGTGGGAAGAAATGGCGCGTATTTGCGCGTTATCGCCCGTGCCTGTCGCCCTTGATGAAGAGCTTATTGGCATCAATAAGCCGGAAAAGATCAGCAACATGCTGGATGTGATAAATCCACAATATATAATCCTTAAACCGAGTTTGTTGGGTGGGTGGCAACCAAGCGAGTTGTTTATCAGCAAAGCCGAAAAAAGAAATATCGGATGGTGGATTACCTCTGCCCTGGAAGCAAATATCGGGCTGAATGCAATCGCGCAATGGGCGTTTACATTGAACAGTGACATGTACCAGGGGCTTGGAACCGGGCAACTTTATGCCAATAATATTCCCTCGCCGTTAACCATAAAAAATGCACGATTGTATTACGATGATGATGGACTGTGGGATGTGAAATCGATCATAGATGAATAGTAGGAACAAAACATATTGCCTGACAGGAAGGTCTTTCTCAAAAGAAAGCCTGATGGCGTATTGCAGCGCAGAGATAAACAGAGGTGAGACTAAAAACTTTAAAAAAGAAGTTTACCGGTTTATTCTCGACTGGTTATCTCCTTCAGATTTTATGGATGTTAAAACCTCGGGATCTACGGGAACACCCAAAGAAATACGTTTACAGAAAAAACACATGGAAGCCAGCGCCCGGGCAACCATCTCTTTTTTCAACCTGAGGCCGAAGGACACCGTGTTGCATTGTTTGCCTATGCAGTTTATTGCAGGTAAAATGATGATGGTGAGGGCTTTGGTTGGTAGTCTGGATTTGTATTGTATTGAGCCTTCTTCCGAACTGGAATTGATTCCTGAGCAAATTGATTTTGCAGCCATGATTCCCTTTCAGGTGTCAAAACTGGTGAGCAAGGAGCAAGGCCGTCGGGCACTTTCCAAAATTGAAAAACTGATCATTGGCGGATCATTTGTGCCTACTGATCTCATAAATCGGTTACAAAATATCTCCACCCAGGTGTGGCAAACTTATGGTATGACAGAAACCATAACTCATATAGCATTAAGAAGAGTTAATGGTAGTAATAAATCGAACTGGTACACAACATTACCGAGTGTTTCAGTGAAGCTGGATAATAGGGGGTGTTTGATAATTAGTGCTGATCATATAGGCGTTAGTAATCTTATAACTAACGATCTGGCTGAAATTAATGAAACAGGGAAATTTAAAATTAAGGGCAGGGTTGACAATATAATAATCAGTGGTGGCATCAAATTCAACCCAGAAGAAATTGAGATTAAACTGTCGGGTGCAATTTCAAACGATTATTTTATAGGAGGTTTAAATGATAATGAGTTAGGACATAGACTGGTGTTGTTTATTGAAGATGAAAGAACCTTAAAACGAAAAGTATTTGATCTCTGGGAAATGATAGAAGGAAAACTGACAAAACTTGAAATTCCGAAAGAAATCATTTTTATACCATCCTTTAGCAGAACTACTTCTGGAAAAATAGACAGAAAAGCTACAATTAACAGTTTAAAAATATAGTTTTTAAACATTTTTTTTTCTTTTATTTGCAATCAAATTTAAAAACACTTTTTATGAAAAAAATTAAAATACTTTTTATTGCAATTCTCTTTCCAGTAATGGTTTTCTCACAAGGCGCTGAAATTGTTCCTTTTGTCGGATATATGTTTGGCAGCAGTGTAAACTATTATGAAGGTAAATACAAGGTAACTGATGGCATGGATTATGGTGTATCAGTTCTTGTTCCGATTCAGCAGGTCGTTGACCTGGAAATCAACTATACGCGTATGGATAGTGAGGGAAAAT
>Ga0209013_10000336_pt1 | contig 41128 bp, 38 predicted proteins | sample Cruoilmetagenom2_FD_187291 | JGI IMG/M metagenome (GOLD analysis project Ga0209013, IMG submission 187291) | Oil polluted marine microbial communities from Coal Oil Point, Santa Barbara, California, USA - Sample 2 (SPAdes) (version 2) | ecosystem: Environmental > Aquatic > Marine > Oil seeps ...
GCAGGTGGTCGTGAGGACAGGTCCGTATCGGTTCGTGCGCCATCCGGCTTACGCCGGGGCGCTGGCTGTCGCACTGGCCGTGCCCGTCATGCTGGATGCAATCTGGGCGCTGATTCCGGCTTTGGTTTTGGTGGTTGGCGTTATCATCCGAACCAAGTTTGAGGACCGGATGCTCAGAGAAGAGCTGGATGGCTATGAGCGTTATACAAAGGAAACACCCTACCGGTTGATTCCGGGTATGTGGTGAATTGCCTTGATATAGCACGGGAATTTCCAGGTTAGGCGCAGCCCACTTACCCCTATTTTTTGGAGCTGAAAGTTATGAACACAATTCAAGAGCCCAGCGCCAGCTTGCCGATCAGGCGCAGCCTCAAGCCTATCTACGCATCATCCATCATTATAGCGATCCTCATGGCGGCTGCCTCTGCTGCGGGCCTTATGGTCCGGACCACCATCTACCCTACGGACGAGCTGCTGCGTTCATTCGTCCCTAACGATGTGGTCAATCTCTTCATTGGACTGCCTATCCTGCTCGGTTCGATGTGGCTGGCGCTTCGCGGAAAGCTGGTCGGGCTGCTGTGCTGGCCGGGTGCACTTTTCTTCGTGCTATATACCTACATTGTTTATGTCTTTGCCATGCCATTTAACGCGGCATACCTGCTGTATCTCGCGCTGGTTACGTTGTGCGTGTACACCATCATCGCCCTGGTAACAAGCATCGAGGGGAAACCGGTACAAGAACGGCTCACCGGTGCTGTCCCAGAGAGAGTCGCCGGGGGAATCCTGGCCGGGCTTGGCATCCTGTTCTTCCTGCGGGTGATAGTCGTGACATTCAATACACTAACCAGCCAAGCGCCGATCGCTGGCACGGAGGTCGCGGTCCTTATCGCAGACTTTTTGATCACCCCCGCCTGGGTCATCGGCGGGGTACTGCTCTGGCGCCGTAGAGAGTTGGGCTATGTGTCCGGTCTGGGGCTGCTTTTCCAGGCCAGAATGCTGTTCATCGGGTTGATCATATTTTTGTTTTTACAGCCATTCTTGACCTCTGCCCCATTCGTGCTGACCGATGTTATTGTGATATTTGTCATGGGCATGATCTGCTTCATCCCCTTCGCACTCCATCTGCGCGGCGTGGTGTCAAAGCGGGACTCATCGGCCGCATAGACTGCAAGTCAAGGTTGGCAGACCGAGTGATATTCAAATGACACCCAAAGAACGTTCAGCTAAATTAAAGGTGGAAGCATACGAACTGCTGCTCACAATCAAGCTTGAAGAACTATGTCGGGGTATTGGCCCGATAACCCCCGCGGGGTGTTATTCATAACAGATAGGATAATTCCCAGCTGCTTGCCACAAGTTCAGACAGCATTCACTCACTCAATCACCTACTTTGGGGATGACAACTTACCTCACCATTTAATATAATGTAATTGAATAAAAACGGACCTGATCAATCCTATCACCTGGTAGGCGTTGATCTTGGATTCGCTGATCTTCAGCAGCAGAGACAACCGGTGATAGAGGATGAATTCTCCTACACGGTATCTTGTAAAACATGAGGTTTGGGACCGATGTCCTTCCTGGTCCCAGGAAGGTAAAGAACAACATGTATAAAATGCATCTATTTCTTTTCATTGTTATCGTCGCAATATGCGCTGCGTGCCAATCCCCACCATCAACCCCCCAGGCGATAACGCCAACGATCGAAGTTTCATTGGCTGTAACAATTGCACCACAGATGGATACGCAAACGCCGATTCCTACTGAAATCGTGGTGCCCACGAGCACACAACCAACACCGAATGAAGCGGTCACTTTCACGACTGAAGATGGCCTGATACTGGCCGGAACTCTTTTCGGTGATGGGGAAACAGCCGTTATCCTGGCTCACCAGGGCACTCCTGGGACAGACCAGACGAGCTGGCATACCTTCGGTGAGCTGCTCGGCGAACGCGGTTTTGCTGCCCTGGCCTTCGATTTTCGTGGTATTGGCCAATCTGGTGGCGCACTAAACTACAGCGCACTCGACGAGGATGTCGCAGCAGCCCTGCAGTTCTTGCGCGATCGAGGTTACGAAAACATTGTTTGTGTTGGCGCCAGTATGGGCGGCACTGCCTGTATTCGGGTGGCACTTAATGACGAGTTTGCGGGAATAGCCACCCTGGGGAGCACTATGCTGGCGGGGGGCGGAAATGGCCTCAGAATTTCACAAGATGAAATTGCGTTATTGGCTCTGCCAAAGATGTTCATCACGGCGGAGGAGGACAGTTTCAGCGTGGTTGACCACACCAAGCGCATGTACGAACTTTCATCAGAACCGAAGGCGCTCCATCTCCTGCCAGGGGAAGAACACGGTACCAATTTATTCAACACCGATGCAGGTGACGAACTGACCACGATTTTACTGGATTTCCTGGATAACTTGCCAGATCCTCCTGCCATTTCCCTTTCGGCAACCACCCACTCCCTGGGAGATGCCTGGACGAGGACTAACGACATGGCTGAGATGCGTTACATCCCGGCCGGAACTTTCCAGATGGGCAGCACGGAGAGCGAGACTGCGGATGCCATCGCCTTGTGCCAGGAGCACTACAATATCTGCAACCGCTGGTATTACGAGAGAGAAAACCCTCAGCATGCGGTTTCGCTGGAAGGTTTTTGGATAGACCGGGCTGAAATCACCAATGCCCAATACCGCCAGTGCGTGGAGGCAGGCATTTGCAGTGAACCAACAACCTGCAAAAAAGGAGAGCCTACCTACGATTATCCGGAAAAAACTAATCACCCGGTGGTGTGTGTGAATTGGGATGAAGCCCAGACCTACTGCGAGTGGACTGGCGCTCGCTTGCCCACAGAGGCAGAATGGGAATACGCATTTCGCGGAGAAGCTGGGGCAATTTATCCGTGGGGAGATGAATTCGATGGCGCCAGGCTAAATTACTGCGATGCTAATTGCAGCGGATCCCACGCCGACGACAGGTTTGATGATGGCTATGCGAAGTCTTCGCCGGTAGGGAGCTACCCCCAGGGGGAAAGCTGGTCCGGTGTCCTCGACATGGCAGGCAACGTTTCCGAATGGGCGGCGGATTGGTTTGGGGATTACTCCGCCGCGGCTGTATCAAATCCTGGTGGTCCGACGACCGGGAGAGAAAAAATGCTCAAGGGATGCAGCTGGTTCTTTCACCCGACCTACTGCCGGGGGGCGCTTCGCGCTTCAATTGACCCAGGTACTCGCTTCGATTATGTGGGATTTCGCTGCGCTGCAAGTCCTTTGTCCGAAGGGAGCCAGGTAGTTGAAATTGCCAATGGTAATGTCAGCGTGCCTTCAGGAAATTCTCCCACCATCGATGGCAGCATTTCGCCGGGCGAATGGGATGAGGCCGCAGTGGTGACCCTTACTGATGGTAGTGATTTGCTCTTGATGTACGTGGATGATTACCTGTACCTGGGTATCCGCTCCAACACGCCGGAGATGATTGGCGCCAATATCTATGTTGAAGATAGCGGCAAAATCGAGATTCTCCATACGTCCGCAGCCCTCGGTACAGCGGTTTATCAGCAAGGAGGGGATAGCTGGCAGCAGGGGGAAAGCTGGCAGCAAATAGAGGGATTTGACTGGCAGTGTCGAAATAGCAGCCTCAGTGCTGCTGCACAGGCGGAGCGCGCCAACTATCTGCTGGAGAATCATTGGTTAGCTGCCAATTCCCGGATGGGTGAGCCCAACGAACTGGAATATCAGATCGAAATGACAGGCGCAACGCCGCGTATAGCAGTGAGTGTTTTTAGATCTTCAACCCCCGATGAGCGAGCCTTTTGGCCGCTAACCCTGGACGATGACTGTATCAAGCCAAATCCTGGCGGTATGCCAACGGAGCTGCATTTTTCACTGGAACAATGGGCAACCTTGGATGTGCCGAAATGACCCATCCATGCGAGGATAATCTCATGCCAACCCATTGCCTATTTTTCATGATGGCGATCATTTTAATTCTACTCACCGCTTGCGGCGTCTCCAAGCCCACCGAGATGCCTAAACCGCCCACGAAGATTTCCATACAACCCTCGGACACCCCCAACCCGGCCCCTACACAGCAGGTTGTTAACATCACACCAACGTATACACCCACAAGTAAAATGCAGCTAGATAACAGAAGCGGTGTGATCGCCTTCACATCCGAGCGAGACGGGAACATGGAGATTTACATCATGGGGGCCGATGGCAGCGACCCCCAACGACTGACAAACCATCCCGCCGATGATTACTGGCCCACCTGGTCGCCGGATGGCGCACAAATCGCTTTTGCATCTGAACGGGACGGGAATTTCGAGATTTATGCCGTTAACGCCGACGGCTCGAACCTGCGGCGTCTGACCCATGAAACTGGTAATGATCTTGAACCTGCCTGGTCGCCGGATGGCAAAAAGATAGGATTTATGCGGTATCATGCCGGTAAATCGGATATCTTTATCATGGAACCTGATGGCAGCCAACGGCAGAGTTTAACAGAAGGCAATGGGGATAATTATCTACCCAAATGGTCGCCCGATGGGGTACATATTGTCTTTGTCTCCGAGCGGGATGGCAATCCGGAAATCTATGTCATGGACGCAGATGGAAGCGTCCAACTACGTGTAACAGACAACCCCTCGGACGATCTCTATCCATCCTGGTCTCCTGATGGCACACAAATCACGTTTTATTCGGACCGGGATGGGAACGGCGAACTCTACGTGATGGATGTTGACGGTCGCAACCCACGCCCACTGACCCACGACAACGCTCCCGTCTGGGTGTCTGATTGGTCGCCCGATGGGGGGCGAATCGTTTATACGTCTAATCGTGACGGCAACCGCGAAATCTACATTATGGATACTGACGGCAGCAACCTACAGCGGCTGACGGACAACAACGTGCTTGACGGAATACCTGCATGGAGTCCTGCCGCTGCCTACGTAACGGCTGTGTCGCCAACTGCAATCACAACCCCATCGTCCCCCACGACAACGACTGCTGAGCCAACCACCACACCACCGCCTTTGCCCTTGTCGTTTGTAGAGAATGGCCAAAATCTTGGACCTACACATAGCTGGGATGTGGCATTAGGGGATTTAGACAGCGATGGTGACCTGGATGCTTTCACCGCCAATGACAGCCCTGAAGGGAATAAAATCTGGTTCAACGATGGGCAGGGAAACTTCGTAATGAGTGAACAAACACTGGAACCCTGCCTGCGCGTGGCCTTAGGCGACCTGGATGGGGACAGCGACCTGGATGCTGTCGTCACCAATTGGGACGCCGAGAAAGACAACTGGTTGAGTGATGCTTCCGTTTGGCTGAACGATGGAACCGGAAGCTTCTTTAAAAACCAGGATAATCTGGGAGGTAGCGAAGTCTTCAACATGGCCCTTGGCGATCTGAATGGCGATGGCGATCTCGACATTTTCTTCGCTGCCATCAGCGCGAACACCGTATGGTTGAACGATGGTAATGGTTCTTTGACGGATACGGGGCAGAGGCTGGAAACCGGGATCGACTCAGATGTGGTCCTGGGTGATTTGGATGGTGACGGCGATCTCGATGCGCTCACGGGAGGGTGGGAGGGTTCCGCACAAGTTTGGCTGAATGACGGCTCAGGGAACTTTGTCAGCAGCAGCCCAGGTATGACCGGAAGCAATCTGCACATCCATGGCCTTTCCCTGGGCGATTTTGATGGAGATGGAGACCTGGATGCCTTCGCGGCCATAGCAAATGGTGGCCCGCAGGAAGTCTGGCTAAATGATGGGGCCGGATTATTCAGCCAGTTTCAGAGTCTCTCCGCGCCCTTAGCCCACGGCATTTCCCTGGGGGATATCGACAGTGATGGAGATATCGATGCGGCCACGGCACATGGATCGCCGGCAGGGGGACACGCCAGGATTTGGTTGAATGATGGCAGTGGTTCCTTTGCAGATAGCCAACTCAGACTGGGCAGTGCATTCAGTTCAGCCATCGCATTGGGAGACCTGGATAATGATGGTGACCTGGACGCATTTACCACCCACACTCATTGGGGTCAACAGGGAAATGGTGAATCTGACATGGTGTGGTTGAATGTAAACTCCGCATCAACGCAGTCACCACCGGACACAGCAGATTTGGGAGACAGCTCCATTCGTCTCAGCGACGGGATGACCATGTTTTTCGTGCCTTCTGGCAGCTTCCTGATGGGCAGCATGGATTAACATCGGAAGAAACAAATGAATACGAAAAATATTTTCTTATCAATTCTACTAATTCTTGGTGGGGCAGCAGTTTTCGTTCTTGGGAATCCATACTATACTGTTTTTCCGACCAATGGGAACCAGACCTATTACGTTGCGCTTTCGCTCTTCTTTCTTCTTCTATCCGTCGGCCTCAAACGAAGCAAATCCCTGAGGGGCTACTGGCAACCTGTCTATGCCCTGATCATCGCATCAGCGGCACTGGTCTTTGGTGTTTCACATGTCAATGCCACCTATGAATTCCCGGGAGGCGGAGTGGTCTTTGGGATCGTGGTTTTTGGGTTGGGAGTCGTTGGCGCCTATACGATGTTGAAAACGGATGGGTTGATTGGTCCGATTCTCGTCCATGCTGGCTACGACCTGGTCGTTATCAGTTCAATCCTTAACTCATTGTAAGCAAAACAAGACAACCTGTGTGAAGAAATAAGAGGAGCTTGAAATGCCCGTCCAACAAATCGATACGAACACGCAGACCGAAATCGTTCAAATTCTGTCAGGGAAATTGAACGCTCATTACGTTTTCCCGGATATCGCTGAACAAATCGGCGAGCGACTTCAAAAGCACCTGGAGGACGGAGATTACGCCGACATCACCGAGGGCGAATTTTTTGCCCTGGTCCTGACCGAACATCTGCAGGAGGTCAATCACGACGAACACCTGTGGGTGAAGTGGCATCCGGAACCACTGCCTGAGCACGAAGGCTCGCTGCTCCAAAATCAAGACCGGCTGGAGGAGTTCCGGCTCAAGGCCAAACTGGACAACTATGGGCTGCACAAAGTAGAAAGGCTGCCCGGAAATGTCGGCTATATCGATATCCATTATTTCTGGCGACCTTCCTGGGGAAGCGGCGATACTGCCGCTGCCGCGATGAACTTCTTGGCAAATACGAATTCCCTGATAGTTGACCTTCGCCAATGCATGGGGGGAAATCCTGACATGGTGGCCCTGATCAGCAGCTACCTGTTTGAGGGTGAAACAGTCCATTTGAACAGTCTTTACTGGCGCGATGAGGACTTCACCCAGCAGTACTGGACTTTGCCTTATGTACCGGGCAAACGTTTTATTGACAAACCCGTCTATGTGCTGACCAGCCATAACACATTCTCAGCCGGGGAGGAATTTGCGTACAACTTGAAAACGCGCCAGCGCGCGACACTGGTTGGCGAGAGAACAGGTGGAGGTGCCCATCCCGGCTCTCCCCACCGGCTGCACCCACATTTTGAAGTATTTATACCTGTTGGGCGCGCGATAAACCCGATCACCAACCAGAACTGGGAGGGGATTGGTGTCGCCCCGGACATATCAGTACCCAAGGATCAGGCTATGGATGCTGCATACCGCATGGCGCTAAATTCGGTCATCGATAGCTTGGGCAAACCGGAATCCCGTCCATTAAGCCGGCTGTTAATAGAAGCGCAGGCGGCTCTCGATGACATAGAAAACCCATAGTATAGGAGTTTTGAATGCTGCACTGCACTTCTGAATGGGAGGCGATCTTGGCTCGAATGGAGAAAACAGCAGCAATCTGAAACGGACACAAATAGCTAGGAGCAAAAGATGTCAACCCATTACAAACTAATCCCACTGACGATTATTTTCATTCTGACCGCCGCCTGCAGCGGAATTGAATCCACAGGGATGCCTAATTCGCCCACGGACTCTCCCAATCCGACCTCCCATCCGATCGAAGCAGGGAATGTTACCCGCTCCCTGCTCACCTACAATGACTTCATGAATGGCTTCGACTACAGCTCCCCGGTGGAAGAAGCCGCCCTCACCCTACCCGCTGACGCCGCGCCTCCAGCCTATACTTTCGAGGGCCGCCTGGAGATGCACGGTGAAGACATCACCGGCGAGATGACCGTGCTCCGGGGTGACCCCGTCCAGGAGCCAGAAGTCTCCCACCTGCCAGAGTTCGATTTTGAGTTCGTGCAGAGCAAAGATGGATATCTCATCCCCGTGCAGCGCGGCCTGATCATCGCTGATCACCCCTATTGGAACTACATCATCGGCCCGGGCCGCGTGTGGCAGGAGAACGATGACCAGGGTTACTCCCGAGCTTCCTTCCCGTTTGCGCTGGTCTGGAAAGGATCCAACGCCACGCTCAACGGAACAATGAGCTTTCTCTTCACCGATGAGGAGGTCTCGAAGGTCTGGTACCAGGTCACACAGGAGACTACCATCTCATTCAGCGCAGATATGTGGGGTGCCCTTGACGCTGCTTATCACCCCGGCCCCGTAACGGATGCAAACCAGGTGCGGGATGCCTTCGCACAGGAGTTAGCCGACAGTTTCCCCACCCGGACCATCGAGCAACTGACGGAAGATTACCCGGGGGTGGACGCATCCGCCTTCGGACGTGGAGTCTCCCCCCAAAACCTGACCTGGTACGGCTTCGTGGTCAACGGCGTTAACTACGTAAGCGCCTGCCAGACCCGCTATGGACTGTATCCTTACTGCGAGTCCATGCGCGCCCCTTCCTATTCGACGGCTAAATCAGCCTTTGTCAGCACGGCGCTGATGCGCCTTGCGCAGAAGTATGACCCCGCGGCGCCTGACCTGCTGATCAAGGATTTTGTCCCCGAATATGCCAACAGCCCCGGCGATTGGAGCGCGGTCACCTTTGACCACGTGCTCGACATGGCGACGGGCAACTATGAGTCTGCTGGAAACATGGTGGACGAGGAACACTGGGACACCGACCCCTTCTGGAGCGAAGAATATTACGATGAAAGAATCGCTGCCGCCTTCAACTGGCCCCACAGCGCTGACCCCGGATCCAAATGGGTGTACCGAACCTTCGACACCTTCATAGTCACCCGCGCCCTCCATAACTACCTGGGTACCCTGGAAAACCTCGACACCGACATCTTTGAATTCGTCGTTGACGAGGTCTACAAGCCGCTGAAGATGGGACCGGGCGTGTTCACTACCCTGCGCACCAAAGATGATGACTGGCAGGGGCAGCCCGTGGGCGGCTACGGGATGTGGTGGGTCCCCGACGACCTGGCGAAAATCAGCAATTTCCTGAATGTGGATGGAGGCGCGATCGATGGCGAACAAATTCTGCGTCCTGACATGCTGGCCGCGGCTCTGCAGCATGATCCCGATGATCGCGGCGTGGACACTTCCTGGGGTAAATACAACAACGCTTTCTGGGCCAACAGCTACGGTAAGTCTGATGGCTTCAATTGCGAGTTCTGGGTTACCGAGATGCAGGGTTACAGCGGCATCGTGGTTGCCCTGTTCCCGAACGGCACCAGCTACTACTATGCCAGCGATGGGCGCGATTTCACCTGGGATGCGGCTGTGCGAGAGGCCAACAAGATCATCCCGCACTGCCAGTGAAACATTCGTTACCGGCTCTGCTTTAAACAACCGGCATAACCATCACAAACTGGGTGAGGAGTACACAATGAAATTTATCGCCAAAATATTCTGGAATGAAAACGAACGCCGCATCCGTTCCTTGTGGCGGCTGGTCCTGCAGATTGTACTTTTCATCATCATAATGCTGGTGCTGCAGTATGCGGTCCTGCTGGTCACCGCGCTCGTTGGGCTTATTACAGATTCCATCACGCTTGAGCAGCTGAACGTCAAGGAAATTAAAGGGGTGTTCCGCGATTTCTCCCTGAAGCATTATGACGTTCCTATCCTCGTTCATGAGTTCGTGTCAATTGTGTTGGCTATCTGGCTGGCGGGCCGCATCCTTGACAAGCGGCAGTTCGCTAACTTCGGTTTACACCTGAACAGAAATTGGTGGATCGATTTCGGTTTTGGATTATTCCTTGGGGGCTTCCTGATTTCACTTGTCTTTTTAATCGAACTGGTCGCCGGGTGGATAACCATCACAGGTGTTTTTGTCGCAGAAAAACCAACAACCCCTTTCGCAATTTCTATCCTGTACCCGTTGGTGACTTTGGTGCTGGTTGGTATTCAAGAGGAGCTTACAAGCCGTGGATACCAGCTCACCAATATAGCTGAGGGTCTCAATTGGAAGCGAATCGGACCGCGCGGTGCGATCATCGGCGCCGCGCTCCTGTCGTCGATCATCTTTGGCCTACTGCACGCGAGCAACCCTCACGCCAGCGCCATCAGCACGTTCAGCGCCTTCATGGGAGGCATAATCACAGCTCTGGGATTCATCCTGACCGGTGAGCTGGCGATCCCTATAGGCCTTCATATCACGTGGAATTTTTTCCAGGCAAACGTCTTCGGGCTGCCGGTCAGCGGAATGGAGTTCTCATGGGCAACCATCTTTGCTACAGAGCAGAGCGGACCACCGCTGTGGGTCGGGGACGCCTTCGGACCGGAGTCGGGGCTGTTAGCCATCGGCGCGGTCGTTTTTGGCTGCCTGTTGATCGCCCTGTGGGTGCGTTGGCGGTACGGTCGAGTCGGGCTGCACACATCCATCGCCGAGGCTCCGGAGCGATCAGTTCAGAAACCACCTGTTTGATAAAGGGGTCACTTCGAGCCTTACTCGGAAGCGTATTGAGAAAAGTCGATGAGCGAGTTTACCATCTATTTGTTTTCGTATATTCTGCTTTTAGTTTTTGGGTTGGTCGTCCTGCGTTACCTGGTCCCGCGAGATTACCTGAAGCCTGATAAATTATCTCCATTAATTGCGTCCCTTCAAGCGCTTCTGTTCTTCATGTATGGCGGATTCCCAATCATTTACCTACCACTAGATTGGCCCGCGGTAATCGTTCCTCCAGTTATTCACATAAGTGGGGTACTGTTCCTATTGGTCGGATTGGCAGTTCTCTTCTACTGCATATTTCGACTTGGGATCGCCCGATCCATAGGACGCGGTACGCCCGGACTTAGGCAATCAGGCATCTACAGAGCTTCAAGAAATCCACAAGCCATAGCTTGTGGACTGTATGTGATTGGCTTTTTTATACTGTGGCCTTCGTGGTACGCATTGGGTTGGGCTTTGCTATATTTTGTCATGATCCACATAATGGTGCTGACTGAGGAAGAACACCTCAGGCAAATACACGGTCAGAAGTATGTAGGTTATTGCGAGAAAGTCCCTCGCTATTTGGGGCTGAATTCCTTCTTGCGCTGAAATTCGCAACTAGCTGCTTTTCTTCGTATTTTGTACATGGGTTGGGATAAATCTACATCACGCATAGGCATCCCCATCACATGCGACAAATAAATACGGAAGGAACTGAATACGAAAGGGAAATCCAATGATCTTTAAGTTAAAGAAAATTATGCCTGTATTATTGCTAATCCTTGTAATTCCACTGGTGACCGTTTCAATTTGGAGTTGGCGAAGCGCAGCCCCCGATAAACCAGACCCAATTCCATTGGGAGATTACACCTACACGGTGGAATATACGGAACACAGAATCGATAAATAAACTAGCAAAATCTTCAAAATTCCTATCTCCGGGGCAAGCGGACGGAGTATTACGGAATTTTGCCCCTACGGGTACATATTTTGCCTAAGCTTGGAACCCACGTAGCAAGCTACGGGGTATTCTTCAAGAATTAATCGCTTGCAGGAGAGCCTGGATGGCATTGTTGACACGGTAGGTGTCAACAATGGATTTAACATAACTATCATACCACCCGAGATGAGGATTAAGGACCCATGATATATTGCGGTCTGAAATAATAAAATTGCGCTCGTTGTACCCGCATACAGTGAGCGCAATTTGGTTTATATACCTTGACACCTGACGCATGGCAAATCGCACGTTGCACTTGGCACTTACCACATGACACATGTCATAACACTCTGGAATCACTCATGACCCCGCTCACTGGAAAATATTTTATATATAATTTATAAATAAATCGGCTTTTAATAATAAAATAAGCCCACGTTTATAAGATCAGTGATTGTGTATTGTAGTGAAAAATTGGTTCGGCTGCCTTGGGGACCAACCACTAATCTACTTCACTCTACACAAACGTTAAGGAGTTGATGTTCATGAAGAAATGGATCGTAATCGTTATCGTCGCCATCGCACTGGGTGCGATCGGCTATTTTGCATTCAACATTTACAACCAAAGGCAGGAGCAGGGTACGGCCCAGGCAGCTTATGATACTGTGGAAGTAAACATTGGAAGTCTGACCTCAACCATCGGCGCGACCGGCACCGTACGTTCAAATCAGTCGGCCAAACTGACATGGGAGACCAACGGTACGGTCGGAGATGTTTACGCGGTTGTCGGCGACCAGGTCACACAAGGAGAAGTCCTGTCCGAATTGGAACAGACTTCGCTGCCGCAAAATGTCATCCTGGCGCAGGCCGACCTGGTCAACGCGCAGAGACAGCTTGATGACCTGTTGAACTCTCAGACCCAGGCCGCGCAGGCACAAAAAGCGGTCGAGGATGGAGAACAGGCGCTCGAGGATGCGCAAAATCCGGAACTGGCGCAAGCAAAAACGCTCCAGGCCATCGCGGATGCCGAAAAAGCTGTCGAAGATGCTCAAAGACGGCTGAGTTCCTTGAGCTTTATCGCTGACCAGACAGATATCGATATCGCCAAAGCGGAATTAGCCCTGGCGGAGAAGAACCTGGAAAGAGCGGAAGATTTATACAAACCCTACAAAAACAAACCAGAGACCAACCTGCGGCGAGCTCAGCTTCTGTCCAACCTGGCGAAAGCGCAGCAGCAGTATGACAGCGCAGTCCGCAAGGTGAACGCCTTGCAGGCCACCGGATCAACCACGGATATAGCGGTGGCTGAGGCTAACCTGGATACAGCAAAAGCGCAGTTATTAGAAACCGAAAGAGAGTACGAGCGCATAAAAGATGGGGCAACGCCGGGAGATATCGCGCTGCTCCAGGCGCAGCTGGACGACGCCCAGCGTGAATGGGATCGATTGAAGGACGGGCCCACCGCTGAAGACATCGCCTCAGCGCAAGCGCGTGTCGCTGCGGCAGAAGCGACACTGAGCCAGGCATGGATCAAAGCGCCGTTCGCCGGCACCATCAGCATCTCTCACCCACAAATTGGTGACCAGGTAGCGCCAGGAACACACGCATTCCGCCTGGATGACCTCTCGACCTTATACGTTGACCTGGATGTTTCGGAAATCGATATCAACCAGGTCGAACCCGGGCAGGAAGTGACTCTCACCTTCGATGCTATCCGCGGCAAGGAATATAACGGCGAGGTGGTCGACGTGGGATTGATCGGCACCGAGATCCAGGGCGTGGTGACATTTGTCGTGACCATCGAGCTCACGGATGCGGATGCGGACATCCGGCCTGGGATGACCTCTGCAGTGGATATCGTAGTCAGCCAGACTGACGAAGCGCTCCTGGTACCCAACCAGACGATACGGACCAACGAAGGAATCCAGGTCGTCTTTATGCTGGACTCATCAGGTGAGCTTCTCCCCGTGGCAATCAACCTCGGCGCCTCTTCATCTACATTATCTGAAGTGATCGGTGGTGACCTGAAAGAAGGTGACTGGATCGTGATTAACCCAAAAACAGCTGATGGGATCGAGGAATTAAATTTCTTCAGCGGTGACCCCGAAGACATGCGCCAAATGCGTGATTCGCGGAACCAGTTTGAGGACAACAGCGGTCTCGGAGGCGAGTGATGAGCGAATGGGTGGTTGACGCAAAAGACCTCACCAAAGTTTATCAAATGGGCGAGGTGCAGGTTCATGCGCTGCGCGGGCTCTCATTGAAAGTAAAACCCGGCGAGGTGATTTCAATCATGGGACCTTCCGGGTCCGGGAAATCTACCTTGATGAACATGCTGGGCTGCCTGGATATCCCCACATCAGGAGAGTATCTTCTCGATGGAGAGAATGTCTCGGAGATGAACGATAACCAGCTCGCCGGCATCCGCAATCGTAAAGTAGGTTTCGTGTTCCAGAGCTTCAACTTGCTGCCGCGCTCCACGGCATTGACGAACGTTGAGCTGCCGCTGCGATACAGAGCGAGAAATGGCAAAGATCGCCGCAAGACGGCTTTAGCAGCCCTGGAGGCCGTCGGTCTGGCGGACAGGGTCACCCATCGTCCCAACGAACTATCAGGCGGGCAGCAGCAGCGCGTGGCCCTGGCGCGGGCGATCGTCAACAACCCGTCGATGATCATGGCGGACGAGCCGACCGGCAACCTGGACACCACATCCGGAGATGAGATAATGACGCTGCTGCTCAACCTGAACAAGGAACGCGGCGCAACCTTGATCATCGTCACCCACGATCCCGAAATCGCCGAGCAAACCGAACGCGTGGTCCAAATTCTTGACGGTGTCGTGGTGGAGGATGGCAAATGAACATACTGCAGTCGTTTGGTGAGGCCATTGAAAGCCTGAACGCCAACAAAATGCGCTCCGCATTAACTATCCTTGGCATCGTTATCGGGGTGGCTGCTGTGATCGCCTTGTTGGGCATTGGCTCCGGAACGCAAAACGTTATAACGGACGAGATCAACAATATCGGCACCAACCTGATTTATGTCACATCCGGTGGTGACGCCGACCACCCGGACCCGCTCACTCTTGATGACGCGGCTGTCATAGCGGACCCTTCAAATGCACCATCCGTGATCTATGTCGCACCCACTCTGCAGGGCAATGTCGAAGTCGCGGTGACCGGTGAAAGCACGAACACGCAGGTCATAGGAATCACACCGGAATTTTACGAAGTGCAGAATGCAGACGTCGCTGAAGGTGTGCGGATCAACCAGGAAATGTTAGACTCCCGGTCCACGGTAGTACTGCTGGGCGCAGATACAGCCGAAAACCTGTTCGGTACGACCACCGGTCTGGTTGGAGAGAGCGTACGCATCCAGGGGCAACCTTTCAAAGTGGTTGGAATCCTGGAATCGGAAGGCGGTTCAGCGTTCCAGAACACGGATGACCGGGTGCTGATCCCATTGACCACCGCGCAGGACCGGGTGCTGCGGCGTCCTAACCGTGGCCAGGTTGACCTGATTTACGTGCAGTCCAGCAGTTCCGACACCGTACCTACGGCGATCGATGAAGCTTCCCAAATCCTCAGGGCCCGTCACCGCAGTACGTTGGGGGTGGACGATTTTGACATCATCAGCACGCAGTCCTTTATCGATGCTGCCACAACAATTACGGGTGTTTTTACGATATTCCTGGGCGGAATCGCCGGCATCTCCCTGCTGGTGGGCGGCATCGGCATTATGAACATCATGCTCGTGACCGTGGTAGAACGCACCAAAGAGATCGGCCTGCGGAAAGCAATGGGCGCCCGTAAACGCGATATCCTGACACAATTCCTGACCGAATCGGCCCTGCTGAGCCTGAGCGGAGGCCTGATCGGAATTTTACTTGGCTACCTGCTGGCCACAGCGATCGGTCAAATCGCTGCCGCCAGCGGTACTCCGATCGCACCGGCGATCGATATTAATTCGATCCTCTTGGCGACGCTGTTCTCTGCCGCAATCGGACTTTTCTTTGGCCTGTACCCGGCCAACAGGGCTGCGAATTTAGAGCCGGTAGAGGCGTTACGGGCGGAATAGGCGCTATCCATCCAGTTCCCCGGAAACTGAGTTGCTGTGAAACTTTAATTTTCCGGGGAACTCGTTTATAACCCACGCAGGTGGGTTTCGTGCTTCTCGTTACGTGAATTCATTCGCCCAGGGAGGATGCTAAACAAAGTTGTTGACAATGTAATTTCATTGGTTCGCCAGATATTGAGGGCTGGTAAACCACTAAATATCCAAATTTGTGATATTCGAATGTCCTGAGTTATAAGAAATCTCTAAATGTGTGTTAATCCATATTTTACGAAGTTTCTAATATACTTGATATCACGGGCGGGGAGCTTCTCTGCCATTTTTACCCTGGGTTTACAATGCGCCGCGTGATACCTCTTAATTGAGGTCAATTCTTAATATCAGTGTGATAAAGGAGGTCCATTATCGGATTGAGTCCTAACACAACAATAAGTGCGTTCACAGCCAGTTAGTAATGGCTGATCCAGAAGTATTAATTCCAATTGGAGGAACCAAATGAAGAAAACAACTGTACTATTAATCTTAGCATTAGCGCTGGTGTTCACCTTTACGGCGTTTATCCCAGTCCAGGCGGGTCCGGATGATCTGGCCAGGCTCACATTGAAAAACAAAACAGACGGTGTCGTTTTCCTGCAATTAATGGGACCCACCGCGGCTAATTATTACTGGCTCACCGTACCGGCAAATGAGGAGATCACTTTCACGGTCGAAAGGATGTTTTACGATCGCCAGACTTTCGCATGCGGTTTGGTATCTCAAGGCGTGGTAGATATTCCTCACGATTTTACGATGACCTTTGTGGCATGCGACCGGCAGGCGCCCAACCAGGGCGAGCCTTCGCAGGAGAAAATCAGCCTGTTTGATTCACCGACAGGCCAGGAGTGGTACTACCAAGATTTCTAGTACCCCACAGTTCCCCGGAAACTGAGTTTCTGTGAAACTTTAATTTTCCGGGGAACTCGTTTATAACCCACGCAGGTGGGTTTCGTGCTTCTTGTTGACGTGACTTCAGTCGCCGGGGAATGGATACAGGCGGGACCAAAAGCAGACTATCCTACTAAAGATACATCTCCCAATTATATTCAGCCTGATACCCAAGTTCCTGTTCGGCTTTACAACTGCTGATGAGCGACTGCCTGCCTCCAAACCCATCCAGGATTATTGTGTTGGGGTAAAACTCATTCACCAGTTCGATACTGGGATTTTCCATGAACGTATCCCGGGCGCCGATGTAGTACACTTGGTAGCCGGTCATATCGGTCTCCAGGCTCAGACGAAATGCCTGGCTGACGTCTCTGGTGTCGACATACAGCCACAGATTCGAGGCACCGAATTGGGGATCATCTCGATAGGGAAGGACTTCATGCCTGAATGTGTCGGGCGTATGGATCCAGGGCAGGCGCAGGGAGATGACGTTCATGCCGATCCGGCGTACGTAGGCTTTGGCGATTTCCTCCCCCAGGTGCTTGGACAGCGCGTAGGAATCCTGCGGTGCGGCCGGGTGCTCTTCGTCGATGGGCACGTATGAAGGTTCAAAAAAACGTTCATAAAATGGGTAGCCGGTAACGGAGATGCTGGAGGCGTAAACCACGCGCTGGATGCCCAACACGGCCGCCGCTTCGAACATGTTATAGGCAGCCAGCACGTTCGTACGGAAGACCACGTTGTGCGGGTGATACGTAGGACGCGGGATAGCAGCCAGGTGAAGAACGGCATCGGCGCCCTCAAGAGCAGCGATGGTCTCCCCGTAATCTTCCAGGTTGCATAAAGTGTAAGGTGTCAGCGTTTCACCCGGCGGGGTACGGTCGACTATGCGCACTGTGTATCCGTGCTGGACCAGGTGTTTGACGACGGCTTTTCCGGTGTGACCGCTGCCGCCTGTAACGACGATGTTCATGATCCTCTCCTCTTTCGGTGTCCTCAGTTCCTGGGAAACTGAGTTTCTGTGAAACTTTATTTTTCCAATGAACTGGTCCGTTAATCACATTATAGTTTATAGCTCCATGAGGCTCCCCTTATTACCCCAAGAGTGGATGTATTGGTTGTAACTTCTTCCAGGTTCTTGCATCTAAACATAGGAACAATGATAAACACGCACCATTGGAGGTATTGATGAAGAATATCGCACGACCGACATCGAAACTGCATAAAGCAGCAATCAAGCGAAACAAAATCTGGAATTGGGCCGTACTTCTGCTGGTTTTGATGGCCGTCACCAGCCTGGGACTGGCAGCCTGCAGTACGGCTCCGGCAGCGACTATTGAGGTGCCAAATACGGTTGCATCAGAGATTTCTGTGGATGATGCTTACCAGAAATACGAGGATGGCGTCTTTTTCCTGGACGTGCGCACACCGGAAGAGTGGAACGATTACCACGCTCCCGACACGACTCTGATCCCATTGAATGAGTTAGAGAATCGTCTGGATGAACTGCCCCAGGGGGAAGAAATCGTTGTAATATGCCGCTCAGGGAACCGCAGCCAGCAGGGCAGAGACATCTTGCGGAATAATGGCTTCGACATGGCTACCAGTATGGCGGGTGGTCTGAATGAATGGCGGGCGGTTGGATACCCAACAGAATAATGCTATTTCCCAAATTTCCGGGGAATTCTTTAATCCACAGATAACAGCGTTTCAGCGATGCGGTTGAGTCCTTCGTTGACGAAGTCATCCGACAGGCCGTAGCTGATGCGCAGGTAATGATCGAGCCCAAAATGATCGCCCGGCACCACGTAAGTGTCTTGCTCGTGGATCAGGCGATCCACCAGTTCGCCGGAGTTGATATCACGGTAATAACGCACGAAGGCAATTGCCGCGGCCTGCGGTGGCGTCAGGCTGATCAGTTCGTCGTGAGCTTCGCACCAGCGTTCGAAATTACTGTACCCCTCCCGCACATGAGCCCGCGTGCGCGCTAACAGCCTGGCACGCACGGCGGGGGTAAGCGCATAGGCGGCGATCTTATTGGACAGCATGGTCGTGCAGATTGTGATGTAATCCTGCCGCGCCCAGATAGCTTCCGCCGTTTCTGACGGAGCAACGACCCAACCGATACGCAGGCCCGGCAGCGCGTAGGCCTTCGATAAGCTGCCAACTGCCAGCACGCGGTCGTATTTTCCCCAGAAGGACGGTGTGACCTTGTCCTGATTGTGCTCAGCGCCGGCATACACCTCGTCGGCCAAAATCCAGGCACCGACCCGGTCCGCTGCATCTATCACGGCTTCCATCTCGTCCGTGGACATGATGTGGCCTGTAGGGTTGTTGGGATTGCATACGGCGATCAAGCGTGTCTTTTCTGACACCTGCTTTTTAAATGCATCGATATCGAACCCCCAATCGAGCTCCTGATCTAGGGAGAATGAGTTCACATTCAGTTTGTAGTTTTTACCGACACCCCATATCTGCATATAGTTGGGCAGCATAACAAGCAGCTCATCGACCGGATCGAGCAGGGTGAGCAGCGAGGTGAAGTTCGCCTGGGCTGCGCCTGTTGTCACGACCACGTTATCGCGGTTGCTCCCGGGATAAAGTGCGGCGATATTATCGCGCAGTTCAATTAAACCGTTGGTCTGGGGATAGTTTAATCCTGTCGAAAGCAGCTCGTCCAAAAAATTAGGGTCATCTTTTGCAAGCTCTGCAACGGACATTGGGTGAACGCCGCTTTCAGAGAGGTTATAAGTCACCTGGTATTCCCAGACAGACATCTGCCTTTCTAATTGGAACGTGTAAAAATCTTCTCGCATAAACTGTTCTCCTCAATCCAATAAGGGAAATAATTATGTGCGTTTCCAATGCGCAAAAATTATCACCCAGGAACCCTGATCATTCTCCGATACTTAGCCCAAGCCCCGCTTCTTTGGCTTTGCTGTAAGCTAATCGCGCAATCTGCGTATCCTGCACCCCTACCCCGGTCAGGTCGCACAGTGTCACCTGTTCTTCATTTTGACGACCAGGCCGCTCCCCGGATGCCAGCTCTCCCAACTGGACGATATCATCCTCCAGGGTGAGGATCCCCGCCTCCAGTGCATGGTGCAGCTCCCCTAAGCGGAACACCTGCTGCTTATCATCACAGGCTACAATATCCGCCCGGCCAAACACGTCCGCGTGCAGTTCCTGTTTATGTTCTGCGTCCGACCCCATGCATGTTATATGCAAGCCCGGATGCAGCCAATCGGCTTTAAGGTAGGGTTCGGTGGCGGGGGTGGTCGTCACAACCACATCGCTCTCTCTGACGACCGTCTCCGCATCGGGTGCAGCAATTACTTCAACACCCAAAGCTTCAGCCATCTCTATGCGGTACGCAGCCACGTCCTCTGGTATGATGCCGTATACATATAAACGCTGGTATTCTCGCACCAGCCTTAATGCGTGCATCTGGTAGCGGGCCTGGATCCCGGAACCGATGACGCCCGCGGTATCAACGGATTCTTTCGCCAGGTAGCGTGCGGCGATCGCACCGGCGATCCCTGTGCGCACGTCGGTCAGGTAACCATTGTCCAGCAGCACCGCCATTGCTCTCCCCGTATCGGCGCTGACGAGCACCATCATGCCGCTGCCGGTTGGCAGGCCCAGCAGCCGGTTCTCGAAAAACCCTGCGGCGATTTTTATGGCAAAACTATCAAGACCGTGGATATAGGCGCTTTTTACGTCCACTTCCCCGTGCTTCTCGGGCACGTTGATGCGCATGATGGGCGGCAGCGTCACCTCCCCCGCAGCTAACTTCGTGAACCCTTTGGCGACCTCAACCAGCGCCTCTTCATCCATCTTTACACAGCTTCTAATTTCATCCTCTTTCAGTACGATTATTTCCACTTTTTCTATCTCCACACATGTCTATTGGATCACACCATTGTCACGAATTTACGACATCTTTCCCTGAGCCACCTGCACCAACACGTCCAGATTCGTGTTGCCCCCGCTGGCAACCACGACCACATTCTGACCTTCGATGTTCACCCGGTCCCCCAGGAGAAGCGAAAAACCCACCGCACCGCCGCCTTCAACCACCAGTTGCTCTTTCTCCAAAACAAACAGCATCCCGGCCGCAATTTCGTCCTCGGACACAAGCTCGATCTCATCGACGTACTCGCGGGCGAGGTCCAGTGTAAATTTATTATCATCACCTAAACCACCTACCAGCGCATCGGCCAGGGATGGCTCCTCCACGACCGGGGTAATAACACCGGCTTTGATGCTTTCATACATCGCAGGGCCGCGCTCCATGGACACGCCGATTGTTCGGACATCTGGCTTGATGGACTTAAGAGCCAGCGCCACCCCACCCAGCAGCCCACCACCCGACAAAGGTACGATGACTGTGTCGATTTGAGGCAGGTCTTCGACGATTTCTAAACCGATCGTCGCCTGTCCGGCGATAATTTCCCGGTCGTCAAAAGGATGGACGAAAGTCAGATGGCGTTCCACCTGCAAGCGGATGGCATGGTCGTTGGTCTCATCATAAGTATCGCCAATGATCGCTAGCTCCGCCCCGAGTTCCTCAACTGCCTGCACCTTATTGTCCGGCACCGTGCTTGACATGCAGATGACCGCAGTGATGCCCAGCTCCCTCGCCATGTAAGCGACCGCTCTCCCGTGATTGCCGGAAGACACGGTGATCACCCCCCGTGCGCGTTCCTCTGAAGTGAGACTCAATATCTTATTGGCCGCGCCACGCAGTTTGAAAGAACCCGTCTTTTGTTGGTTTTCGGGCTTGATGTAGACGTTCCCGTTACCGTGTTTCGATAGCCACGCGGATTCGACCAGCGGCGTGCGCCGCACGAACGGTGCGATCCTATTACGCGCCAGGTAGGCGTCTAATAAACGCGGAAATTCGTTGTCCACTATATCTCCTGATTAAGGGTCTTTGGGAATAACTGTGGTTTTAGGTGTGGCGGCGGTTGCCGCCACACCTAAAACTACGGCAAACCCTAAAGAACCCCGATTAAGGTAAGTGCGTTGTGTTTCCAGCTCCAGGCTATTGTTCTGGTTTGACTCGTCCGTTAAATGAAGCAGCTAAAGGAAGCACTGCCCCGATTGATTGACACGGTCCTCACCTTTAGCTGAAAAAAGCGCCCTTACTGCCCGATATGCTTGGTGGCTAACCCATCGATAAAGCCATCTTCGAGCATCTCGTTGATAATTCTGTCCAGCTCTGCCTTTAATTCGGCTGCCCCCTCCGGAACGATGATGTTGACCGGACCGGTTGACACCTCGGCGTGAAACACGACCTTCAGTCCGCCAATATCATCGGCCAGAGCCTGAGCGGGGATGTAATCCGTGATCAGCAGATCGATGCGCCCGCTCTTGACGTCGAGCGCGGCCTGGTCAATGCGCTCGTAACGGAACAGATTTTCTTCCGGCATCAAGCCTGCATTGACAAGATTCTCAATCGCCCAGCCATCGGCAGTCGAACCGGTCTGGACAGCGACCAAATATTTGGCGGCATCCTCGGGCTTGGTGATCTCATCCGTGAAACTCTCCGCCACCAGGAATCCGTCCTCAGCGTAATAATAGACCGTAGAAAAATCCACCGTTTTGTCCCGCTCTTCGGTGTAATTGATAGCAGCCACCGACATATCGATCTTGCCCTCCTGAACGGCAGCGATCAGGCTGCTAAAGGGCATGTCCTGGATTTTGACGTCCACCCCCATCCGTTTGCCGATCTCGTACATCAGGTCGACATCGAAGCCAACCATTTCACCGGCGTCGTTGTAAGACTCGAAAGGTGGATAATCTGCCGAGGTCCCCATGACGACTTTCCCTGCATCCTTGATGGCATCCAATTCGTTAGCCGGTTCTCCTGAACTACAGGCTGCAACCAGGAAGGCGGCTAACACCAGAATGATGAACAACTTGCTACTATTTTTCATTTCTCTCTACTTAGATTTAATCCTGAAATTGGGACAGGTGTTGTGTGAAAATTATAACATAGCGGTTTTCGGGCTTTGGATTCATTCGTGCTAAAATTATAGGGCTAATATATTACATCAGGTCTACCTGGTGTGAAATTGAGGGCTAAATCAGATTTAAAATGGAAACAAGAGAACGTACCCAAGATTTCGTTATCGCAATCCGACCGCGGAAATTTGTTGTTGTGCTGGTCATTATTTTGGCGATTCTTATCCTGTTAAGTCTCGCCATTGATGTTACTGAGGAATTAACTGGAGAGCGAAATTTATTCGGTTTTAGGGAATCATTCGACCTTACCAGGGGGCCGAACATATCGAGATTTTACAACATGCTACTGCTTTTGATTGGAGCTTTGCTGCTGGCATCGATCGCACAGTATCACAAAAATGTGCGGGGGGCCGGCTCCTGGATGTGGGCGGTCATGGCAGTTATCTTTCTAACACTTGCACTGCTGAAGGTCACAGATTTTCTCTCTGTCACCGGTTTAGCGTTGGACAAGCTCAGGGTGCCCTGGTTTACCCGGGGTGCGGTTGCCTTGCCGTTTTTATTCATTCTCGTGCTGTACTTCGGTTATTTCGTGTATAAACTCCCGGGGGATGTGCGGGGAGAAGTGCTTCTGGCGGCCGCGGTTTACCTGACCGGCGCGGTCGTCCTGGATACGTTCGAGTGGTGGAACTACGCTGATTTCATGTCAGGGTCCCTCTATTACGACGTTCTGAGCACCCTGGAAGAAACACTGGAGATGACCGGTGTTATCATTTTTATCCACGCCTTGCTGAGATATTTGGAACGCTACGTGCACCAGGTGCGTATAAATATCACCGGACAAAATGCGAAGATCGAACCATACGAGAACTGATATGAAAAAATCATTCCCCATCTTCTTTATTCTATCAAGTTTACTCCTGGCCGCTTGTGGAAGCCTGGGTTTACAGGCTTCGCCGACCATCGATGTTGACGAAATAGTTCAGGCTACCCTGGACGAGATTTCGGCCGATTGGACGGCTACCCCCGAAACTGCACCAACCGAAGAACCCAGGGAAATTATTCCTGAAGGCATACCAGATACAGGTATATTGGCGGACACTAACTGGCAGTGGGACCGCTTCACACACCCGTCCCAAAGCCACGAAAACGAGAGTCCCAACCTCTATACCCTGTACTTCCAGTTCGATGGCACTTACCAAATGAGAGCGGACTGCAATCTTGTCAGTGGCTCATACAATACCGATGGAAGTAAACTAATGATGGGAGCAGGTGCGATGACGCTGGCTGAATGTGGGTCGGATTCTCTGAGTGACGAATTTATCCAGAACCTGGGTGCGGCGGCTGTATATTTTTTCAAGGACGGTAATTTGTATATCGACCTGGAGGCTGATGGCGGCATAATGCAGTTTAGTCCGATCCTCAGCGGCAAGGTCGCCACCAGCGACTCCAATACACTCCCCGAGCAGGCCGTGGTTATGGTACGCGTAGAAGACACCTCGATTGCCGATGCCCCAGCGACCGTTTTCGGGGAACAGCTATTACAAACTGACGGCCGGCAGTTCCCGCTTGAATATGTCATCGCTTATGACCCTGCAATTATCGAGGACAATCACACCTACAACGCGGCTGTGCGCATCGAAGACGCTGACGGAAACCTGCTTTTCATCAGCGATACACCTACGCCTGTTATAACTCGGGGCAGCCCGGTTTTCGATGTAGAAATTCCGGTCGTTCCGGTGCTGCCTCCTAGAGCAACACCGGAACCTATAGAAGACGACCCCCCTTTGGTCCTGGGAGACCCAGATTTCTTCGATGGATTTGACACTTCCACCAACTGGTCGAAAAATAACAACGACTGTTATGCCAATGACATCCAAAATGGCCTGTTCTATATGACCGCCAAAGGATTAAAGGGCATCCCTTGTTTAACATTCAGCTCACAGGAGATCCAAAACTTTTATCTGCAAACCCAGTTACAGAACCCGGGTGTCTGCCTGCCGGACGACAACTTTGGTCTGATCTTCCGCGCGCCCGACAACCAGCGAGGTTATCTGTTTGGCGTTACCTGCGACGGCCGTATCGGTCTGTGGAATTGGGACGGTAAGAATGCGTACACGATCGTTCCCTGGAGCACGAGTTCAGCGTTGAACACCGGCCTGAATGCGATAAACCGCATCGGTGTGGCGGCTTATGGCAATGATTTCCTGCTGTACGCTAACGGTAAATTGGTGACTCACATAGAAAACTCGGACTACCAGGATGGAGGCAAGATTGGATATTATGTTTTTACCTCAGACGAACAGGCTTTCACGATCAAATTTGATGACCTGGCATACTGGCTGCTTGACGAGCCCTATGTCCGTGTAAATGCGTCCGGAACCCCATGATAGATCATCCTATTTCCCCGGAAACTGTGTTTTTTCGAAACCTTAAGTTTCCGGTTAATTGCATTAATTTGATATAATTCGTCAGTTATTGAAATACAGCAAACTTTACGCAGTGTATTTTCTGGGAAGATGGTCATACGACGCTTCTACAGAGTAACACAGGCAACTCTACATTTGGGGAGGCAACTCTAATGGAACGAATCGATTATAGATTTAAGAAAGCGTGGATATTCATCTTGCTGCCACTTCTCTTGGTACCGGCAATCCTAACAGCCGGCTGTGCAGGTAGTACTTCTGATACAGATTCTGCACCGGAAGGCGTATTTAAGGTCGCCATGCAGCCCATCGTGCAGACCGACCCGGCGTTCATCGCTTCGGACAGTGAAGTGCTGGTCGCCAACCATGTTTATGATTACCTGGTGGATATCGATCCAAACAACATCATCATCCCCCGGCTGGCACAGGAGTGGACGGTTAGCGATGACGGATTGACCTACACCTTCACCCTGGCTGAGGGGGTGACATTCCATGACGGCAGCCCCTTTTCCGCTCAGGATGTGGTTTGGACGTACAACCGTTTGCGGGATCCCGATTTGGGGTTACCTACGCAGGACCTCTACAGTAATATCACCGAAGTCCAGGTCACGGACGACCTGGAGGTGACATTTACACTCGAAAATCCCAACCCGTTCTTCCTCTACGACCTGAGCGACAATCACGCATTGATGTTAAAAGCAGGGACAGAGGACGCATCCACCAATTTCAACGGCACTGGCTCCTTCAAAGTCACGCAGTACCTGGCGGAAGACCGCATCATAATGGAAGCCAACCCGGAATATTTCATCGATGGCCAACCAAAATTAGCCGGGCTGGAGGTCATATTCTTCAACGATGAAGCAGCCGCGGTTGACGCGCTGCGCGGCGGACAGGTCGATCTTGCGCTGCGCATGTCTACGGAGTTGTTCATCAGCCTGCAGAATGCGCCCAATATCGTCACCACCAATATACCCACCAATGGTTTTGACCTGGTGCGGCTGCGATCAGACCGGGCGCCCGGCGATGACCCGCGCGTGATCCAGGCACTCAAACTGGCCACAGACCGGGAAGCGATCCTGCAGCTGGTGCAGCAGGGATACGGCGCGGTCGGGCGCGACAGCCCAATCGGACCGCTTTACACGGCATACTACAGCGAAGAAACAGCCATGCCTGAAAGAGATGTCGAGGCAGCCCGGCAGCTCCTTTCCGACGCCGGCTACCCTGAGGGTTTGAAGATGGACCTGCATGTGCCTGACAGCGGCGGTCGTCCAAACCTGGCTGTGGTGCTGAAAGAGCAGTGGGTAGATGCCGGGATAGATGTCAATGTGGTGGTTGAGCCGGAAAGTGTGTATTACGGTGATGACGGGTGGTTGGAAGTCGATCTGGGAATCACCGGTTGGGGTTCACGCCCTTATCCCCAATTCTATCCGGACGTTATGCTCAGATGTGACGCCATTTGGAACGAATCACATTTCTGCGACCAGGAATTCGACAGCCTTGCCTCACTGGCGGGGAGCACGTTGGATGAAGCAGAACGTGTTGAGGCCTATCGCGAAATGCAGCGAATTTTAATTGAACGCGGCCCGGTCATCGTACCTTACTTCTTCGCCCAGTATGCGGCTATAAACGATGGGTTTCAGGGATTTGAATTGAAGGCATTCGCCGGCCGCACAGATTTCAGACAGTTGAGCCCGGGACAATAGCAATAAAGAGGCATTCGTGCTGGACGATCACAATATAAAACTTGATAAAGAAAACGCTGCCCCCTTGGGAGGGCAGCGTTTCTTGCTCGTATTACGCAAGCTGTATTCTCGACCTGCATCCGCATTGGGCACGAGCATCTTCATCATCTTTATTTTCCTGGCAGTCTTCGGACCTCTGGTAACCCCCTATACGGCCACCGAACAGATCTCAAACGCTGCCTTGCAATCTCCGTCCGCGGACCACTGGTTCGGCACCGACAATCTCGGTCGTGACGTTTTCAGCCGGGTGATCGTCGGCGCGCGCGAAATTTTATTGTTGGCCGGATTGGGTACACTGCTGTCCGTTATCTTCGGTACTTCTCTGGGTCTGCTCAGCGGATACCGGGGAGGCTGGTTCGACGAAACCCTGATGCGTTTCTTCGACAGCCTGCTGGCTCTGCCGGCCATGCTGTTGGCTCTGCTTCTGCTCGGGACTCTGGGACCCTCCACAAACAGCATTCTCATCGTCCTTGTGGTGGTCTATACGCCCATCGTGGCCAGAGTCACGCGCAGCGTCGTCCTGGACGTGAAGAATAAAGCCTACGTGGAAGCCGCCCGCCTGCAGGGGGAATCGACCTCACGCATCATTTTTGGTGAAATTTTACCGCCCGTGCTTCCCACGCTGGCAGTGGAGAGCGCGCTGCGGTTCTCCTATGCCATTTTCCTGGTGGCTGCTCTCGGCTTTTTGGGCATTGGCGTTCAGCCGCCAAATCCAAACTGGGGTCTGATGGTCAAAGAGACACGCAATTTTGTCAGTCAATCTCCATGGGCGCTGTATTCCCCGGTGATCGCCATTTCGATCACCATCATCGGAGTCAACCTGATGGCCGATGGGTTAAAGCAGCTGCTCGAGTCAGGAGATCGATAAGACATGGCTGCCTTTCGCGAACATAAAAACCCGATCCTCAACGTCGAACATCTGACGGCTGCCTATCGCCAGGGCAATGATTCTCATGACGCCGTTCGAGATGTATCGCTTAAGGTTTATCCCGGCGAGACACTCGGTTTGGTGGGAGAGAGCGGATCGGGTAAAACCACGCTGCTCTTAGCGATTATGCGCTACCTGCCGCCCGCAGGATTCCTTCGGGCTGGGACCATCGAGCTTGACGGCCAGGACCTGTGCTCATTGAGCGATTCCGAAATTCGCCAGGTGTGGGGGAAACAAATTGCTCTGGTACCGCAGGATCCCCAATCTTCACTGAATCCCTCCATGCGGGTTGGAGACCAGCTAACCGAAGCCCTGGATTTAGCACAAACCAGCGCCAAGAGCCGTGCGATCGAACTGCTCGAAGCGGTGCACATCAAGGATCCGGAACGGGTAGCAGATAGCTACCCACACCAGATCAGCGGCGGCATGCAGCAGCGCGTATTGATTGCTATGGCGTTGAGCACCGATCCCGCCCTTCTGGTGTTGGACGAACCCACAACCAACCTGGATGTGACAACTCAGGCCGAGATATTGGAGCTGATCCGGGAACAGGTCCGGGCGCGCGGGACCACCGCGCTGTATGTCACCCACAATCTTGGCGTGGTGGCAAAGTTGTGCGACCGGGTAGCGGTGATGTACGCTGGCGAATTGGTGGAGAGCGCCGACACCGTCCGGTTATATCGAACACCCCTGCACCCCTACACGCAAGGTTTACTTGACAGCGTGCCTATAATCGGGGAGACCAAATCCAGCGTGAGGCTGCGCGCCATCCAGGGGCAAATCCCACCCATCGATGAACATCCACCGGGCTGCATTTTTGCACCGCGCTGCCCAATCGCGATCGATATCTGTATGGAGCAGCCGCCTCTCTATGTTGTCGATTCGGGTCGACGAACGCAGTGCCATCGCTGGGAAACGCTGCAAACCGGCGAGGTCAGCGCCAGGCAGATGTCCCCCGCGATCAGCCAGCCAGCCCAAAAACACGTGGCTGGCGCCCCGGTGATAACACTCGAATCATTGAAGGTCCATTTCCCGCTCAAGCGTTCTCTCCGGGAGACAATTTCCCGCTCACCTGCAGAAGTTGTCAAAGCGGTCGACGGGGTCAGCGGAGAAGTTAGCCGTGGGGACACTTTGGGCCTGGTCGGAGAAAGCGGCAGTGGAAAGACCACCCTGGCGCGCGCAGTGATGGGACTGGTCGATACCACTGGTGGCGACATGACGTTAATATCAGCGGCCTTGCCATCAGGATTACCAGGGCGCGACCTGGACACCCTGCGCTCCCTGCAGATGGTATTCCAGGATCCCGATGGCGCCTTGAACCCTTATCTCACGATTGGCGAGAGCCTGCGCCGGCCTTTCATTTCACTGCTGGGCTTGAGCCGTTTCCAGGCAGATGCTGAGGCGAAGAAGCTGCTCAGCGCCGTCCACCTGCCGGAAAACTTCACCCGCCGGCTGCCGGACCAGTTAAGCGGCGGTGAAAAACAACGTGTGGCGATCGCGCGGGCGTTTGCAACAAACCCGGACCTGTTGATCTGTGATGAACCCGTCTCCTCTCTTGATGTCTCGGTACAGGCCTCTATACTGAATTTACTCAATCAACTAAAGGTTGCCAATCAGAGCGGCATGATTTTTATTTCTCACGACCTGGCAGTGGTGGGCTACCTGGCCGACCGTATTGCCGTGATGTATTCAGGCAAGTTGATGGAAGTCGGGGATTCCGAGGACTTATTTGAGCCGCCTTACCACCCTTACACTGAGGCGCTTATATCAGCCATCCCCCAAATGGACCCGGAGGCAGAGCAGGAGCACATACCGTTAGGCGAAACACTTCAAAGTCCATCAACAACACCGGGTGGATGTCCTTTTCATTCACGCTGCCCGCGTTTCCTTGGAAATATCTGCATCCAGGTAACACCCCCCTGGAAAGCAACCTCCACCGGCAAGCGCATCTACTGCCATATCCCGTTGGATGAGCTGGGATATTCACAGACACGGAGGCTCGATCTACACCATGGCAGCCAGGACCGGTAACCTGTGACAAAATACGTTATACGCAGGCTCGCCTTTTTGACCATCACCCTGCTCTTCACTTCCCTGATTATTTTCATGATCACCCAGTATTTACCCGGTGATCCTTGCCGCATCATCCTGGGTCGTGAAGTAGGAGAAGCCGCCCTTGAAAGCTGCCGGATTGAATTGGGCTTGAACGACCCTATCCCGCTGCAGTACCTGAACTGGTTGAAGAATTTCGTAACCGGAGATTGGGGAACCTCCTTCAGCACAAAGACGGTCATCTTTCCATTGGTTATGGATCGCCTGCGCAATTCTTTATGGCTTGCCTTCATCAGCCTGGCGATCGCGGTGCCCATCTCTATTGCGCTGGGCGTTGTCGCCGGTTTGAACGAAAATAAACTCAGCGACAGCCTGATCAATGTCACCGGGTTGTCGGTGGTCGGTCTGCCGGCTTTTGTGACCGGCGTGGTATTGATCCAGATTTTTTCCTTCAATTTAAACCTGTTACCGGCAAACTCCTCCATCCCCCCCGGATCGACATTTTTCGAAGCCCTGCCCATGCTCATCCTACCTGCTCTGACGATCACGCTCATATTGCTGGCCTATATCACGCGCATGACGCGCGCGGGTGTGATCGAGGAGTTGAAAAAATCGTACGTTCGGACCGCAGACTTAAAAGGACTGCCGCGCAGAGTGGTGATCGTCAAGCATGTCCTGAGGAATGCGCTGCTCCCGACGGTTACGGTGATTGCTCTCAGCTTTGGCTGGTTGATCAGTGGATTGGTGATCGTGGAGAATGTGTTCAACTACCCCGGCCTGGGACGCCTGATGGTGTTCGCCATCGACCGGCGTGACCTGCCGCTCATGCAAGCTATAGCCATGATCACGGTGTTTGCGTTTGCGCTGGCGAATTTAACGGCGGACTTGTTGTACGCTTACCTGAATCCGAGGATACGCTACCAGTAATTTCTTTCCCCACTCCCACTCGAACAGGATTTGCAATCCTGCGCTTCCCTTACACAGAAGAGGTCGTAGGTTCGAGTCCCACCATGGTTATCCGAAAAACAGCTAATCCCTTCAATCCGTTTTCCCAGCGTAATTTGCTGGGACGTACCCCAACATTATTTTGCTGGGACGTAATCCGCTGACAGCTAGACCGTCTTTAAATATTGATGGACCAGGCTTACCGCAATTGCCCCTTCCCCCACAGCCGAAGCCACACGGCGCACTGCCCCCTGGCGCACGTCCCCGGCTACAAAAATCCCCGGCACGCTGGTCTCCAGCAATAAGGGGTCTCTTTTCTCCACCCAATCCTTGGGACGTTGACCATCTTTTGTCAAATCACTTCCGGCGATAATGAATCCGGCCCGGTTGCACTCGACGACATCTTGCACCATTCCGGAATGAGGAACTGCGCCGATAAAAATGAACATCGCTGCTGCCGGCACCTTACTCTCCTCCCCAGTCTCATTGTTTTTTATCTTAATGGCCTCCAGCCGCTCATCCCCAAAAGCCTCCAACACAATGGTGTTCACCTGTACGTCAATATTTTCATTTGCATCGATCTGGTCGATCAGGTATTGAGACATGCTCTTAGACAAAGAAGTCCCGCGCACCAGCATGGTGACCTGCCCGGCATAGCGGGAGAAGAACATGGCAGCCTGGCCCGCCGAATTGGCACCGCCGACCACAAAGACATGCTTCCCTTTATAAAATGCGGCTTCAGTCAACGCCGCCCCATAATAAACGCCGGCTCCGGTGAGCTCTTTTACGCCAGGTACGGTCAGCTCCCTGACGGTCACGCCGCTGGTGATGACTAAGGCGTGACAGCTGAGCTCCGTCCCATCATTCAGGGTCACGATGCGGTACTTGCCTTCCACCCGCACCGCCTCGACCTCCACCGCGGTCAGGATCTCTGCGCCCAAACGACGCGCTTGATCTGTCGCACGCCGGGCCAGGTCAGCGCCGCTGATACCTTTAGGAAATCCCAGGTAGTTTTCAATCCGTGAACTGGTCCCCGCCTGCCCCCCGGTCGCCTCCCGTTCGATAAGTGCAGTGTGCAGACCTTCGGAAGCCCCGTAAACTGCGGCTCCCAGCCCCGCGGGTCCTGCGCCCACGATGATCAGGTCATAAAATGGCTGCGAAGCCTGAGTGTGCATGCCCACCTTCTCAGCCAAAGTGCGAAAATCCGGCTGGATGAGTGTAGAACCATCCGGGAAGAACACGACCGGTAAGCGGTGGTTCCCTTCGGTAACACTTTCTACCAGGGCGTACGCCTGCTTGTCCGTTTCGATGTCCAACCATTGATACGGGAAACGGTTGCGAGCCAGAAAATCCTTCGTCTGGTGCGAGTGCGGCGACCATAGAGTACCTGCCACGCGTATGCCGTCGTACGGCAATGTGACCATCGCCTGCCAATCGCTGAGTAAATCTTCTAAAACCGGGTATAGGTGCTGTTCGGGAGGATCCCACGGTTTTGTCAGGTAGTGGTCCAGTCCAATCTCGTTGATACTCGTTATGGCGGCTTCTGTATCGGCATAAGCGGTGAGCAGAACCTTGCGAGCATCCGGATACAACACCATCGCCTCGGTGAGGAATTCCGTCCCGTTCATATCCGGCATGCGCTGGTCAACCAGGAACAGGGCTACCGGCGAGTTGCGCTGCTTAAGCTGCCCTATAGTGTCTAGCGCATCCGTTCCTGAACCCGCCTTAATAATGCGATATTCACCGCCGAAATGTTGGCGTAGATCGCGTTCAACAGCGTTCAATACTTGCGATTCGTCGTCAACCGTCATAATAATGGGTTTTGCCATGTGTTAGTTACTCCTCAAAAATTAAACCTCTTACGACTTACGCAGTTCAGGGTTGCTGGGGGTGTTTCCTAATTGCCTTGCACCAACCGCAGGTGAGTTTTCCGCATGCATTCATCCATGACCACATCCAGCCCGGCATGGTCAGCCGCATTCGCCGCCGCCAGGTTGGTCACTTCTTCCTGCATCCACACTGCTTTGGCGCCGATCTGAATCGCCTGCTCAACGATTTCAGGCACGTAATCACTGCGCCTGAAAATCAAGACAACATCCACTGGATCCGATAGGGAGAGTAGATCGGGATAAGCGCGCTCGCCCAATACCTGGTCGTATTTCGGATTGACGGGAATTATTCGGTAGCCGTTTCTCTGCAGGTATGCAGGGACCGTATGGGCAGGCGCGCTTTCGCGGCTGCTGATTCCGACTACTGCGATCGTTTTGGATGATTCGAGGACTTTCAGCATACAGTCATCGCTGTTTTCAACCGCCGAGGGAATCGGCGTGTCATCCTTTATGGATTCTTCAAAATTCACCGGTAGGCGTACAGAAAAAGCCGTCCGGCCAGGTTGTGAAAAAACGTTTATCTCTCCATTATGCTTCTGGATAATTTTATAGCTGATATTGAGGCCTAAACCGGTCCCTTTGCCGAGTGGTTTGGTGGTAAAAAACGGGCTGAACAGTTTTTGCTGAATATCCTCTGGCATACCAGGTCCGCTGTCCTCTATATCTACAACGACCCAATCCTTTTCATGGCTCGTACGCAAAATGATCGTGCCGCTGCCGTCCATGGCATCGACCGCATTGTCGATCAAATTTGTCCACACCTGGTTGAGCTCGCTGCCATAAGCCTGGATCTGCGGGAGATCGGGCGCATACTCTCTTTGTATCGTGACACCAGATTTTAATTTGGAGCGCAGCATGACGACCGTGTTGTCCAAACCTTCATGAATATCGACAGACTGGACAGGCGCCTGGTCCAGATAGGCGTAAGATTTTAATGACCGTACTATTTCGCCGATACGGGAGGCTCCCTGGTGGATTTCTTCCAACAGGCTGTAGATATTTTGCATTGATCCCAGCCACTTGATGACAAATTCCAGGTGCTCTCCTGAAAAGCTGCTTTCGAGCTTATCCATCTGGACGACTTCATAGCCCAGGTCGACCAGCATTGGGGTGTATTCCCAGGCGTTATTTACTGCATGAGAGTCGAGCCACATCTCCAGTTCTTCCTCGCGATCGCTGCGGGTCAGGCTGTCAAGCTCCACCGGTTTATTGGCGCGATTTTTTGCCAGTTCATCTAGAACGGCTAATTCATCCCACTGTTCTTTAGTGATACCCAGCTTGTACGCATCCTGGGTAACCGCCTGGTAATTTTCAAACGCCGTACGCAGATGCTCAGAACCGCGCCTGGCAGCGGAAGCCGGATTGTTGAGTTCGTGCGTTATACCCGCGGTGAGTGTGCCCAATTGGGCCATTTTTTCACTCTGACGCAGGACCATCTCCGAACTGCGCAGCCTGTTTGTGACGGTCGCCAGCATCACCCTGGCGGCTGAAGGGCTGGTGTCCAGCAGGTATTCCAGGTTTTCATGACTGATGGCCAGCAGCTCAGAATCGGTGTGTGCCCTACCGCTCGCAAAGCGCGGAGCCTGATCCAATAATGACATTTCCCCAATTACGTCTCCGGAGTGTCTGACAGCAAGTTGAACGGTGCGCCCTCCGGACGATTTGAGGATCTCAATATCGCCCTTTTTTATTACGTAGGCCTTTTTCCCGATTTCGCCTTCGATGAACAGCATTCCGCCTGCTGAGATATTTTCAACGGTTACTAACTCACACAGCCGGTCCATATCATCATCGGGCAGCTCGGAGAACATGGGCACGTGCTTCAAGAAATCGTACGTAGACAAAAGAACCGCCTATTCGGGATCGACTAATATTTCATCGACGTAGCACCAGATCCACTTTTCTTCTGGTTCGAAAGATACGATCACCGGATGCTTCGTTTCGTGGAAATGGGCCGTTGCATGTTTATTCTTGGAGTTGTCGCAGCAGCCTACGTGCCCGCAGGTGGTGCACAGCCGCAAGTTCACCCAGGTGTCGCCCATTTCCAAGCACTTCGTGCAGCCATCTGCCGAAGAAGGGACAACGTCCTGGATCAGGGCCAGGTGGCTGCATCCCTGCGTATCCAACTCGCCATCAACGATCAACCTGTTTATCTTTGCTGATAATCTTACACTGCCAGTTTCGTCTTGTCGCATGTTCCATCCTTCCCAAAATGTTTTGTTGCTTGATTATAATATATTATTGGTCTAAATTATATGGATTGGCTAAGTATTTTCCCACAATTTTCATAATCGAAGGGATACGCAGGATTACAAATCCTGCTTGAGCGAGGATGTCCTCCCACTCGAGCGAGGATATATCCTCGTGCCCGAGCGAGAGTGTCCTACTGCTCAAAGGAGATTTGCAATCTCGGCTGCCTGCGCAGGGCGGTGGTTGCCGCTGAAGGTACGGCCGCTGCTTCCTCGAATGTTATTCTGACCGGTTTCAGCGCTAATGCATTTTCAGGAACACAGACATATTCAGCAAAAGCGTCAAAATTGCTTATTCGAATACTTCATCTCCAGTCTGAAACTGCTTGACGTTTACCCCAACCGTTTCCACCCGTCCCGCGATGTCATCTCCGAGTATCTTGTGTTTTGGTTTTAGAAGCCCCCCTGTCGTTAGGTGGAGAAAGAACAATTCACCCCTCAAGATTTGCCAATCAATATAATTTATGGATGCCGCATGAACTTTTACCGGTGCTTCATTTTCCTTGGGAGTAGATTTTTCTACCTCTAAGAGCTGAAGAACATCAGGTGGTCCATATTCTGTGTATACAATCGCTTTCACAATGAGTTGTTATGCGCCACAATTATGACGACATGCCCCTTTTTGTGACCTTTTTCGACATAGTGGTGTGCCTCGACAATTTCCTCCAAGGGATAGCGTCTATCTATGACCGTTTTTAACTTCCCCGCCTCAATAAGCTCTTTGAGAAAGATTAGATCTTCAGTCTTTATTCCGTCTCCGGAACCGGAGTCCTTATTAACGTTAAGATAGATACCTGTGTTCTTTAGAGATTTTTTACCTCGTGAAGACGAAAGCTTGGCTACCGCGTCAAAAATAACATCGTAGGTCTCACCGGTTTCGGTGAAATCCTCTTGAGTGTAATCAATTACCTTATCGGCTCCCAGAGATTTCACCATTTCTAGATTCGTGGTACTGCATACCCCGGTAACTTCTGCTCCGTAGTACTTGGCAAGCTGTACTGCAAAAGTACCTACACTTCCGGAAGCGCCATAGATAAGAACTTTACCTCCACTCTGGATATTCGCTTTTTTAAGAACAGACAATGCTGTAAGCCCCCCCGAAGCAGCGCCAGCGGCGGCTTCCTCATAGGTCATATTGGCCGGTTTTATTGCCACCAACCCTTTATTTACATCCGTCGCATCCTCAGGCAGACATATGTACTCGGCATAAGCGCCGAAAACAAAACCGGCTGATGCAAATACCTGGTCACCTACCTCAAATCGCTTTATGTCTTTGCCTACTGATTCAATTTCTCCGGCCAACTCCATCCCTAGTATGCTTCTTTTTGGTTTTCTAAGACCTAAATATAAACGAAAGGGAATCATTTGCCAGAAAGGGACATTGAAACTTCGAATTCTCACATCCCCTATGTGACAGGTTGTCGCATATACTTTTATCAGAACCTCATTGTCATTGGGAAGGGGTTTTTCAACCTCTTGGAGCTGAAGAACCTCCGGTGGTCCGTATTTTGTGCATACAATCGCTTTCATTTTGGTCTCCTTATCTATTTTCCAGGATTGGTGAACTCTTTCACATATAGTATAACCAAGTGATGGTATTAACGTCATACCCCGAACGCGTTATTTTGGGGTATGACTTGGGTGGATTGAAGGGACTTCCCTTCTCATACAGCATAAGCGCTTATAAATGCTTCCATCTTGATAGGGTCAAACGTACCTGCTGCCCAAACCTGCAGTATATTGAGCCAGTCATAGGTTTCCGAAAAGGTGAATAATGACACGGCCGATCTCAGCTGGGCTACCTTCTCGCCTTCACCATGATTGGAAACGCCTTCCGATGATAGAGAGATGTTTGAACCATCTTTTGTTGTAACCCGGGCATGCAGGTGTAGTTGAAAGAGACCATCCGCTCGAACATAGAGATAATCAGTCCCAGTGATCCTGCCACTCAACCTGGGACCGTGGAGAATTCCCTCGAATGTCTGGTCGAATCGCGCCCCTCGTAATGGAACCGACAACTTCCCCGAAGAAAGGGCTTCCATACTGATCCCATATTCGACAATATCGGTGAACTGGATTTCAGCCTCGTAGAGTAGATCGCCTTCTGTAATCATTTCAGGGTTCATAACTTCTCCTTGCATCATTAAGTTTGTTCAATAGCGTTCGACTAGCTCACAAGCCGAACGTTTTATAGATCTCTTTATCTGCACCTCATTCGATACACATCACTGAGAGCAGCGGCAAGCCCAGGGAATAGAGCCTACGCAGAAGTCCCTGTAAAGCAGCCTGATCAACAGTGCCGGTCAAAGTAGTGATCGGCAAACCATTGTCATCACAATCGACTGCAATCGTCATTCTGCCGGTCCATTCTGACCAACTCTCATCGAGTTCTCCCGGCACTTTGATTTGGTAAGCTGCCGGTCGATCCAATGTAAGCTTTCGTTTGGCTGCCATAATGCCTTCCCTGTTTAGAACTGCCAGCTACGGGATACTGTCCCGTTTGATGACTGACGGTACTGACGGCACCTGTTTAGAGAACCCTCGACACGCCGGGTATTTTTCGGATAATGTAGGCGACTGCGAAGCAGATCGGCACCACAATAACTGCCGCTATCCCGAATTTGAGTAAGGAACCCAGATTGAGTTCCCACTGCGCAAACCCGAGGAATAGCCCATAGGCAAGGTAAACGATGATCGGTATATGGATTATGTAAACGGCATAGCTCTGTTGGGACAGGAAGCTGCCAAATCTGCTCGCCCCGTTGAAAAATCGGCGAAAAAACGCGATCGCAGCCAGGCTCATACCAACGGCAAAGATGGAATCCCAGAGTGTGTTTGCAGCAGACTGCCAGTGCCGGTTACCCATTGCGTTATCCAATGCCGGGGTAAGCTCAAGCGAAAACATGTTTCCGCTAAATGCAAGAGGAAAGAGGATGACTGTCGCCACCACCGCCGCCACAAAGCCAACGGCACCCATCGAACCCGGGATAGTTCGGAACCAGCTGCGGCGGTATGCGTATGTGCCTAACACAAAGAAACCAACGTACTGTGGGATTGTATGGCGCGCCCGACGTTCGATGACTCCTTCGGCTTAGATATCAGGTTTTGTTATTTTTCTCCACTGAAACCCTGAGTTGACAGCAACCATCCTCTGAGTCGTACAGACTGGTCAGGATCCTTTATGTCGCTTTAAGTAGGCCGGCATCTCCATGTCATTCCGACTGCCGACGCCTGCAAGCTCCCAGCCCTGCTCTCCAAGCTGGTTCAGGTATTCGTGAATGACAGGTGCCTGTTTCCAGCCCTCCTGCTCCTCGCCATTGATATAGCGCGGGCGAAAACCACCGTAGTCGCGAAAGACTACCTCCATGTATTCCCACTGCTGCAGCTTCGGTTTGGTGCGGCGGCTTGATTTACGGGGAGGCGACTTGCGTTCCGGAGCTGGTTTAGACACCGCCTTCGGATCCGCTGCGGGGGCGGGCGTGGTCGTGCTTGCCTCACCACCCAGGATTTCACCCAAAATGTCAGGAGTTTGTTTGCGGTCTGCCATCATGCACTATCCTTTCTGTGAGTCGTTGGTAATCCTCAGCGCCAGCTGAGCGTGGCGCGTACTCGAAGATGGTCTGGCCATAGCCTGGCGCTTCGGACAGGCGGACGTTGTATCGGATCGGATCGCATACGAGTTCGTCATAGTAGCCCACCATTTGGCCCAGGATCTCTTCTGACTTTTTGACACGGCGATCCATAAAGGTGGGAAGAATGTAGCGGAGGGTCAGGCCGGGGTGGTACTGCTGGATTGAGTCCAGAGAGTGAACGAACTCGCTCAATCCCTGCAGGGCTAACACTTCCAGCGATACGGGGATCAGGACTTCATTGGCGTAGAACATGGTGTTCACCGTCAGCGTATCCCAGGCCGGGGCGGTGTCCACCAGGACCAGGTCGTAGTACCCATCCATGGGCGCCAGCGCTTCCGCCAGGGTTTGCTCCCCGCCAAAATCCTTGCGAGCGATAACCCGCTTAAGCCCGGCCAGGGACCGCCCTCCAGCAAGGAGCCAGATGCCATCCCTGGCTTTCAAGACCGCCTGGTCTGGACTCACCTCCCCCAGCGCCACCTCGGCGACTCCAACCTCCGGCTGAACTCCCAGGGCTCTGGCTATCTGACCCTGTGTGTCCATGTCGACCAGCAGCACTCGCTGGCCTGCCCTAGCCAGACCCGCAGCCATGTTGACCGCGGTCGTCGTTTTGCCCACCCCTCCTTTGGACAGGGCTACTGCAATCTTTCTCATAATACTCCTCTCCAATTTCCGTAGATGATCATGCGTAAATCCTGTCGGCCCCACACCACGCGGCTTGCCTTGAGAATATTCTATAGGTGGACGAAGATATGGTCAAGTCGCCCTGACAAAGCCCCACCATCAGCGAGAGCCAGGCTGTTTATTTTCGGTTTGGGTTCCTTTTCGGGTTTCCCCTCGAATGTTATCTACCAATTCAGTCACCAACAGAATCTTGCCAAAACCAGCCGGGGCTGAGATGAGGGTAAGTTTTCGGTGCAGACCTCCGTCCAATCGCTCGATCAAGCGTGGTTGTTGGACTAGTTCTGGCCAGGAGGGGGGAATAAAGTGTTTAGTGACCAAAATCGAGGAGGTCATAAACGGATTATATCCCAATCAGGTTTTGTTATTTTGTCCCACAGTTATGACCACATTTCCAAGTTTGCCCCCCTGTTCGACATATCTGTGAGCCTCGACAATTTGTTCCAGCGGATAGGTTCTATCGATGACCGCCTTTATCTTCCCCTCCTCAATAAGCTTTCTGAGGAAGATTAAATCTGCGATCGTTCCACTTGATGTCTCCATAAATACTTTCTTGCTGCTCCTCATTCTGGTCCATAGCCCTCGAACCATCTGGGACGCAGGGTTCGCTAAAAGATAGGTACCATTTTGCTTTATCGAACCTTCACTACGCGGGAACGAAATCTTGCCTACTACGTCAAAAATAACATCATAGATCTCACCATTTTGGGTGAAATCTTCTTGTGTGTAATCAATGACATGGTCTGCCCCAATCGAGCGCAGCATGTCCAATTTTTCCGTGCTGTCCACGGCAGTTACTTCAGCCCCATAGTGCTTGGCAAGCTGTACCGCATAAGTACCGATACTTCCGCCCGCGCCATTAATCAAAATCTTGCCTCCGCTCTGGATATTTGCTTTTCTAAGAAAGTGCAATGCATCTCGTCCCCCAAAGGGAACGGTGGCGGCTTCCTCGTAGGTCATATTGGCCGGTTTTATTGCCACCCCCCCTTCCATCTCGCCAGGTTTTTCAGGCAGGCATATGTACTCGGCATTAGCACCAAATCCCATACCGGCAGATCCGAATACCTGGTCACCTACTTTACTTCGTTTTACATTTACCCCAACGGATTCAATTTCTCCGGCCAGCTCAGTTCCTGGTATGGTATTAATTCTTGGTTTTCTAAAGCCTATCCATAATCGCATGGGGAGACTGAGGTAGATTGGGAATTTGAGACTTCGCATCTCACAATCGCCTGCGGTTACGGTTGTCGCATGTACTTTTACCAGAACTTCATTCTCCTTGGGAGCAGGTTTTTCTACCTCTTTGAGCTGAAGAACATCTGGTGGTCCGTATTTTGTCCATACAATTGCTTTCATAAGTTTCCTCCAACTTTACTTTAATCGCGCGCGATGGAGATATCTCCCATAGTCGCCCTATCTATGGTGTGACTTCCACTCTTTACCATGTACTTCACAGCTTATTTGACTCTATGGAAGAAAGTTCCAGTTTAGCAACTACACAGTGCTAACCTTCCTGTTTAGACCCACTTCCATGCATACCAAACAATCAGTACATTAAACCCCAGTCCTACAATGATCAAAAATTTGTCATAAGCTGAAGGGTATGTTGGCAATCCAATGAGATTAAAACCAAAAAGGATTATGGCTGCGACGATGCTCACCCAGCGAATCGCGGGATACTTCAATGTCAGGGACAGGACCACCATAACAATCGGAATCAACAATAGTAATGCGGCTCCGAACCATATTGCCTGAGTTGCCTGCATACCTCCGATTTCTCCCGCCTTAAAGTCCCCGCTAAATATTCGCAGCACATCCCCCAAAAGATAAGTTAGCATCAGAGCTACCCATATTCCTGAAAGTATTATCCTCGTATCTACCATAATTCAGTCGCCTCCTTTATGAAGTATAAACAGTGTTTCATATCTGCTACTTGATTTTATCACTTGTGGCGCGCG
>Ga0209013_10000338_pt1 | contig 41058 bp, 27 predicted proteins | sample Cruoilmetagenom2_FD_187291 | JGI IMG/M metagenome (GOLD analysis project Ga0209013, IMG submission 187291) | Oil polluted marine microbial communities from Coal Oil Point, Santa Barbara, California, USA - Sample 2 (SPAdes) (version 2) | ecosystem: Environmental > Aquatic > Marine > Oil seeps ...
CCTGTGTGTCCCTGGGCCCCACGGGCACCACCAGGCGGCCGCCGTCGGCAAGCTGCCCCACCAGCGGTGCGGGCACCTCGGGCGCCCCGGCGGTGACCAGGATGGCGTCGAAGGGAGCCTGCGCCCGCCAGCCAAGAGTTCCGTCCATGACCTTGACGCTGACGTTGTCGATCCCCAGAAAGTCGAGCACGCGCTTCGCCTCGCGTGCCAGCGAGCCCACGCGTTCGATCGTGAAGACGAAGCGCGCAAGCGATGAGAGAACCGCCGCCTGGTAGCCCGAGCCCGTACCGATCTCGAGCACGCGACCCTCGGGACCGATCTGGGCCGCCTCGGTCATCAGCGCCACGATTCGAGGCTGGGAGATGGTCTGCCCCTCGCCGATGTGGATCGACACGTCATCCGAGTAGGCCTGGTGGCGGAGGGCCTCGGGAACAAAGAGGTGGCGCGGGACCTCCGCCATCACCTCCAGAAGCCGTGCGTCGCGAATCCCACCCCGGCGCAGGGATTCCACCATCTGCGCCCTTCGGTAGGCGTAGCCGTCCGCTCGGGCCATTTACTCCTCCGTCCCGCTGAGAGTGTCTACCCACGACGGGCTTGTCTCGCGCAGGCTCTGCAGTGATTTCCGGTCGGTCATGTCGAGATGGAGGGGCGTCACGGAGACGAAGCCGGAGGCCGCCTCGTGGAAATCGGTGCCCGGAATGGCCTCCCACACCGGCTGACCACCACCGATCCAGAAGATCTGCCTCCCCCGCGGATCCTGCTCTTCGATCACGCCTTCGGTGTAACGGCGCACGCCAAGCCGGGTGAGGCGAACCCCGAGCGGCGTACCCACCGGCACGTTGACATTGAGCAGGGTGTCGCGCGTCAGGCCGTTTTCGAGAATCCACCGCGCGAGGTCATGGGCAAAGCTCGCCGCCAGGTGGAAGCTCAGGCCCTCCCCCACCCCCAGTGATACAGCCATCGCAGGCACGCCGAGGATGACTCCCTCGAAAGCCGCGGACACGGTGCCCGAGTAGTGGACGTCGGCGCCCATATTGAAGCCGAAATTGATCCCCGAGACCACCAGGTCCGGGAGCCGGTCCGCCATCAAGTTGGAGATACCGAGGGCCACGCAGTCGGTCGGGGTACCGTCCACCGCGACGCGGCGCTCGCCCAGGCGTTCGATGCGCAGCGGGCGGTCGAGGGTGAGTGCATGGGAGACCGCCGACTGCTCGCGGTTGGGCGCCACCACCCAGACCTCGCCGAGGTCCTCGAGAGCATCCGCGAGGACCTGGATGCCCTCCGAGGTGTAGCCGTCGTCGTTGGTAACCAGGATCCGTGCCGCCATGCGGGAGATTCTATACGAATTCGGAATTCGGAATTCGGAATTCGGAATTGCCGGCCGCACTACGAAATCTATCTCATTTTCTTTGTTCCAGGGCTTCGAGCCCAAGCCCGGGCTATTCATGAGTCTTCTGCTACAAAGCGCGATGCACCGCACGTGGCAGCGCTTTCTCGATTCGCTCGCTCAACGTACTCTCAGTACGCCTCCGCTCCCTCATCTTGCGAGAGCGCCGCCACGCACGGCACCTCACGCTTTTCGCGACGAACACTCATGAATAGTCCGGGCTCCCGCAAAAAAAATGACCCGGAGCGCACTGGAGCTTTGTGGTCGCGATTGTTTTGTGCAATAATTCACATCCGCTGGAGGCGCCGCTGCTGGCGACTCGCGACCCGAAAGGAACCCCGCGAAGGGAGCCCACATGAATCGAGAAATCCTGCTCGGTGACGAGGCGATCGGTCTCGGCGCCATCCATGCCGGGATGAGCGGCATCTATGCATACCCCGGCACGCCGTCGACCGAGATCTTCGAGTACGTCGAGCGCAAGACCAAGAAGGCCGGGGACATCCACGCCTTCTGGTCCACCAACGAGAAGGTGGCCTACGAGGAGGCGCTGGGCATGAGCTGGGCGGGCAAACGCGCCCTGGTCTGTATGAAGCACGTCGGTCTCAACGTCGCCGCCGACGCCTTCATGAACAGTGCGGTGACCGGCACCAACGGCGGCCTGGTCCTCGCCATCGCCGACGATCCCGGTATGCACTCGAGCCAGAACGAACAGGACAGCCGCTTCTTCGCCCAGTTCGCCCTCATCCCCTGTCTCGAGCCGCGTAATCAGCAGGAGTGCTACGACATGATGTTCGAGGCTTTCGACATGTCGGAGGAGCTCTCCCTGCCGGTGATGGTCCGCATCGTGACCCGCATCGCCCACAGCCGCGCGGCGGTGACCACCGCCGCCGCCAGGCCTCAGAATCAGCTGAGCCCCTCGAAGGAGATCAAGAAGTGGACTCTGCTGCCGAACAATGCGCGGGTCCAGTACAAGCACCTCACGGAGAAGCAACCGGAGCTTCTCCGCCTTGCCGAGGACAGCGAACACAATGAGCTTCGGCTCGCCGGGACCACCGGGGTCATCGCATGCGGCCTCGCCGAGAACTACCTGAGCGAGAACCTCGAGGCCGACCACGACCTGTCCATCCTGAGCGTCCGCCAGTACCCACTGCCCGCGCAAAAGGTCCGCAAGCTGGTGGAGCACGTTGACGAGCTGCTGGTGCTCGAGGACGGCTACCCGCTCGTCGAGAACATGGTCCGCGGCCTTTTCGGTCTCGAGGGCGTCGACGTCAAGGGCAGGATGACCGGCGAGGTTCCGCGTACGGGCGAGCTCAACCCCGACATCGTCCGCGAGGCCCTCGGGCTGCCTGCGCTGCCCACCGCTCACACGCGCGTGACAGAGATCGCCAACCGGCCTCCCGCCCTGTGCAAGGGATGCCCGCACACCGACTCTTTCCGCGCCCTCAACGAGGCCCTCAACCAGTTCGACAATCCACAGGTCTTCTCGGACATCGGCTGTTACACCCTGGCCGCCCTGCCGCCGCTGGAGGCCGTCCACAGCTGTGTGGCCATGGGCGCCAGCATCGGCATGGCCGCCGGCGCCGCCCACGCCGGCTACTCCCCGGCGGTGGCGGCCATCGGCGACAGCACCTTCTCTCATGGAGGTATCACGCCGATGCTCTCGGCTGTGCAGCAGGGCGTCAACCTCAATGTCCTGGTCCTCGACAACAGCACGGTGGGCATGACCGGATCTCAACGCTCGATGTCCACCGGCCCGACCCTCGACCAGATCATCCTCGGGACCGGCATCGAGGAGGAGCACTTCCGCATCATCGAGCCCACACCGCGCAACCATGAAGCCAACGTTGAGGTAATGCGGGAGGAGCTGGCCCATGACGGCCCCAGTGTGATCGTCGCCCGACGGGCCTGCATCGAAGCGATCAAGATCAAGGCGAGCTGAGGGGCAGACTATGGAGAAGAACATCATCCTCGCAGGCGTAGGGGGGCAGGGCATCCTCTCCATCGCCTTCGTAATCGACAACGCCGCCCTCGACGCCGGCTTTCATTTCAAGCAGGCCGAGGTTCACGGAATGGCCCAGCGTGGCGGCGCCGTGCAGTCCAACCTGCGCTACTCGGACGGAGAGATTTTCTCCGACATCATTCCATCGGGCCGTGCAGACATCGTCCTCAGCATCGAGCCTCTCGAGGTCCTCAGATACTGGCACTACCTCCGACCGGAGGGCTGGGTGGTCACCAGCGTCACCCCCTATGTGAACATTCCGGACTACCCGGAACGCGACCAGCTCCTGGCGGAGCTCGCGTCCTTCGACAGAATCATCATGGTGGACACCGCCCACCTGGCCAAAGCCGCCGGTAACCTCCGTGCCCAGAACATGGTGGCGGTGGGCGCTGCCTCGCAGCTCCTCGACTTTTCGGAGGAGCAACTCTTGAAGCACGTCGAGGGACTCTTCGCCCGCAAGGGCGAGAAGATTGTCGAGGTCAATCGGCGTGCCTTCGCCTTCGGGCGGGCCGCGGGGCTCTTCTTCCGCGGGCTGGTGGAGGGCGGCATGACCCGTCTGGCCGCGCTCGACTTGTGCTCGAAGATGGTGCCGGCCACTATTGATCCGAAGCACGCCGGCGCGTGGGCTGCGGCCCTGGGGACCGACGAGGAGAAGCTGGCGGCGGTGCTCGCGACCGAGGACGAAATCCCCTGCGATCAGGTCGTCTGACAGATAAAGAGCTGAGCATGCCGTCCACCGACTTCGACACCATTGAACGGCTTTTTTCAGCGGCCCACGCCGACGGACGCGACGGGCTTTTTGAGCACGAGTGCTACCGGCTGCTGGCGGCCACGGGCGCCGAGGCCGCACCCGTCAGCCGGCTCATCCCAATCGGCCAACGCCCGTCTGCGGCCGACCTCGAAGCGCTCACCGGCGACAAAGTCGTACTCAAGATTGTGTCGCCGGACATCACGCACAAGACCGAGGCCCAGGGGGTCCGAATCGTCGCCCGCGAGATCGGCGCCGTGGAGGCGGCCTTCGATCTCATGGTGCACGAGGTGCCGCGGGCCTACGCCGGGTTCCTCGAGTCCCACGACCATGAGGCCCCGACGGCCATCGCCGGACTTCGCAGCGGCGATCTCGAGCAGCATCTGGCCGACCGCATGGTCGGAATCCTGCTATGCAGCTTCGTACCCTCGGACGCCAGTGGCTTCGCCACCGAGCTCTTTGTCGGCATCCGCGACACCGACGAGTTCGGCCCTATTATCTCCGCCGGTCTCGGCGGCGTCGAAATGGAGATCCTGGCCCGAAAGACCCTGAAGGGTTCGGCGGTGGCGATCGCTCCCACGGGTTCCGTCGACGGGTCTCAGTTCTTCGAGCTGTTTCGGAACACCCTGAGCTACGAGCGTCTTTCGGGCGCCATGCGTGGCTCCGGCCGGCTGGTGGAGGACGCCGTCCTCGTGGAGTGCTTTCAGGCCTTCATCGATCTCGCCAACCACTTTTCCGCGGTCAACCCCGAGACCGCGTTCCACCTCGTGGAGGTCGAGGTCAATCCGTTTGCCGTGTCCGGCGCCCGCCTGGCGCCTTTGGACGGGGTCTGCTCTTTCAAGACCGCGACCGAAGCCGCCCAGCCGCGTCCGATCGCCAAGATCGGCAAGCTCCTGAAGCCGGAGTCCGCGGCGGTGATCGGGGTTTCCGAGCGCGGCAGGAACATGGGGAGGATCATCCTCAATAACCTCTTCGACGCCGGCTTCGACCGCCGGCGGGTGCACGTGGTCCACCCAACGGCCCAACGCATCGACGACGTCCCCTGCGTGGCGGGGGTGGCGGCTCTGCCCGAGAAAGTGGATCTTTTCGTGGTCGCGGTCGGAGCCGCGCAGGTTCCGAGCGTGGTCACCGAGCTGATCGAGCACGACCGCGCCAACGCGGTGATCCTCATCCCCGGCGGCCTCGGCGAGAAGGAGGGCAGCAAGGACCTCGAGAATGAGCTCAAAAACCGCATCCGCTCCGCCCACCTGAGTGATGGCGGTGGCCCAGTCTTCCTCGGCGGCAACTCCCTCGGGGTGATCTCCCATCCCGGCCGCTACGACACCATGTTCATCCCCGACGCCAAGCTCCCTAAATCCCGTGGCGACGCCACTCGCAAGCTGTGCTTCCTCTCCCAGTCCGGGGCCTTCATTATCTCCAACCTCAGCCGTATGCCGTGGCTGGACCCCGCCTACGCGCTCAGCATGGGGAACCAGATCGATCTCACCGCCGGCGATCTGCTCTCCTACATCAAGGACGAACCGGAGATCGAGGTCTTCGCCGTTTACATGGAGGGCTTCCAGCGGAGCGACGGGCTCGTCTTCTCGGCCGCGGTTCAGGAGGCCGTCGCCCTGGGGAAGGACATCGTCTTTTACAAGGCCGGACGGACCAGCGAGGGACGCTCCGCCACCGCCGGCCACACGGCCAGCGTCGCCGGCGACTACGCGGTCTGCGAGACCGCCCTCAAATGGGCGGGCGCCCTGGTGGCTTCCGACTTCAACGAGTTCTCCGACCTCCTTCGGGTTGCGCTGCCTCTGAGAGGGAAGAAGGTCTCCGGGAACCGCCTGGCGGCAATCTCCAACGCCGGCTACGAGTCGGTCGGCATGGCCGATTCCATTCGCCAGGAAGGCGCGGAGCTTCGCCTGGCTCCATTTTCCGAGAGCACTTCCGAGGCGATGCGAGCCACCCTGGCCGAGTACCGGCTGGACGGCCTCGTGGACGTGAAGAATCCGCTCGATGTGACCCCGATGGCCAACGACGCGGCCTATGCTGCGCTCATCGAGGCGGCCCTCGAGGACGATGCAGTCGACGCCGTGGTGGCGGGCATCGTGCCCCTCACCCCCGCCATGCAGACCCTGGCCTCGGGGGAGGGCCACCGGGAGTCGATCCTCGATCCCGGCTCGATCGCCGGGAGGTTGCCGGAGGTCGCCGCGGCCAGCGATAAGCCCCTGGTGGTCGTGATCGACTCGGGCGTCCTCTTCGACCCCCTTGCCGACGCCCTGCAGGCCGCCGGCCTACCGGTCTTCCGCTCCGCCGACCGTGCGGTGCGCGCTCTCGCCCGATGGATCGACCTAAAGAGAAAATATGATTAGTGCAAACTCAAATTCCCGGCGTTTGCTTTCGTCAAAATTAAGTTGCTGAGGACTCCAGTCTCCGAACGAAAGCAAACACCGAGAATTTGAAAATCGAAAAGGCCAAGGAAGGAGCGCCTCGTGAAATCACACACTGTCAAGCTCACTCTGACCGTTCCCGAACGCATGGACTTCGTCAATATCACGCCGCAGGTCGAGGATGCGGTGCGCGAATCCGGGGTCCGCGAGGGCCTGTGCCTGGTTAACGCCATGCACATCACAGCTTCGGTTTTCATCAACGACAATGAACCAGGGCTCCACCACGACTACAAACGCTGGCTCGAGGAGCTGGCCCCCTTTGACCCGTCCCCCGAACGCTACCACCACAACCGCACCGGTGAGGACAACGCCGACGCCCACCACAAGCGGCAGATCATGGGCCGGGACGTGGTCGTGGCAATCACCGCCGGAAGCCTCGACTTCGGTCCGTGGGAACAGATTTTCTACGGGGAGTTCGACGGCAGGCGACCCAAGCGGGTTCTGGTGAAGATCATCGGAGAGTGAGAATGCCAGCGGGCGAACGGGCTGCACATCATCACTCCTGAGTAACTCTCTTCCCCTTCTCGCTGAAAACACCGTACACCCCGACCATAATCAATGCGGTTCCGAGCAGGGTGAAGGGAGTGATGGGTTCCGAGAGGATCAGCCAGCCAAGGATCACGGCGAAGACCGGGTTGACGTAGGCGTAGGTCATGACGATGGTCGCCGGCAGAAGCCGCAGGGCATGGATGAAGGCCGTAAAGGCGAGCAGCGACCCGAAGACCAGGAGATAGCCCCAGGCGATCCACGCCTCGGTGGTCGGCGCCGGCATGGGCTCTCGGAACAAAAGGCCGAGGGCGGCAAACCCGAGACCACCGATCAGCTGCTGCAGACCGGAGAGCACGGTAGGCTCGAGACCGACCGGACGCCGGTGGAGGAGAATCGACCCGGCCGCCCAGCACACGGTGCCGAAGATGATCACCGCGACTCCCAGGAGGTCGGCAGACACACCGCCGCGCAGCATTGGCGCGGTGAGGACCCCGAGCCCCACGAACCCCGCGATCAGGGACAGGACGAGCAGCAATGACGGCGCCCGCCGGTCCAGCACGCCCTCCATCAGCGCTATCCACATGGGCATCGCACCGACGATGAGCGCCGCCAGCCCGGAATCCACGCGCTGCTCGGCCCATATCACGCCGCCGTTGCCACCCACCCACATCAAGAGGCCGCTGACCGCAACCACCGCCAGCTCCCGCCTGCTCGGGCGAATGCGGGCACGGCGGGCGGCGGCGAGCAGAAGCAGAATCGCTGCGGCCACGAAGACCCTGCTTGCCCCGAGCCAGAACGGACCCCATCCGGCCCCTTCGCGTACCGCCACGCGGATGGCGAGATACGTGCTGCCCCACACCACGTAGATCACGGAGAGGTTGAGCAGGCCGGCCAACGGGAGGTGGTCTCTGTGTCGCGTCACAGAACCTCTAACGTGGCCAAGCCTGAATCGATTCACTCCCGCAATTTTCGGTGTTTGATATCGGTGGCAGCGCGGATCCAACCGGCCGCCCCTCAGTCGAAATCAACAAGCCGAAAATTTCAGCCTCACTCCCACACGCCCGGGATCGTCCGCCCGCATTTCTGACAGGCGCCGTCCTTCAGCCGATTGCCCAGAATCCGGAAGCCCATGCGGCGGATCAGGATTTCCCCGCAGCCGGGGCAAACGGTGTTCTCCCCCGGGTGGCCGGGGACGTTGCCCAGATAGACGTAGTTCAGGCCCTGTTTGCGGGCGATCTTCCACGACCGTTCAAGAGTCGCCACCGGCGTCGGCGGCAGCTCAGTGAGGCGGTAGGTTGGATGGAAGCGGGTGAAGTGCACCGGGACATCCGGCCCCAGCTTTTCGAAGACCCAGGCGGAGAGATCCTCGATCTCGGCCTCGGAGTCGTTGAGCGTCGGTATCAGCAGCACCACGATCTCCAACCAGACCCCGACCTCGCGGATCACCTCAAGGGCCTTCAGAACCGGCTCGAGCTTCCCTCGGACCTGGTCCCGGTAGAAATCTTCGCGGAAGCTCTTGAGATCCACCTTGATGGCGCTGAGCGAGGGCAGGACCTCGCGCAACGGCTTCTCCTGGATGAAGCCGTTGCTCACCACCGTCGGACGCAACCCAGCCGCATTGGCGGCCTTCGCGACATCGCGGACGTATTCCCAGAAGACCACCGGCTCCCCGTAGGTCGCCGCCGTGAGCCGAGCCCCGGTTCGCTTCGCGGTCGCCACCATTGTCTCCGGCGGCAGAAAGTAGGCCTCGACCTGCTCCGGCCGGAACTGTGAGATCTCCCAGTTTTGGCAGAACTTGCACTCCACGTTGCAGCCGGCGGTGGCGAAGGACAGTGCCTTTTCACCCGGGAGCACGTGGAAGAAGGGCTTCTTCTCGATGGGATCGACGTGGACCGAGCAGGCGAGGCTGTGGACCAGTGTGTAGTAGGTGCCGCCACGATTTTCGCGCACCCCGCATGTCCCACGCTCCAGGTCGGCCACCGTGCACGCCTGCGGGCAGAGCTGGCACTCCACCCGCCCCTCCTCGAGCCTGCGATACCACGAGGCCTCACGCGCCGGCAGATCGCCGCCGGGCACCTTCGCGCCCTCCTTCGGAGCGGCGCTGCCCCGGAGCAGCTCTGGTGTGAGGACCCCGGCTGCACCAGCGGCGGTGAGCGCCACCAATCGCCGTCGATCGATCTTCATGCCGACACCAACCGCAACTGCTCGGGATCGTCCACACCCAGACCGTGCCGGGCGGCGGTTGCCAGCCAGCGGACCGGACGACCGGCCTCCTCGAGGCTCGGTTTGCCTCGCCGCCGGCGCTCCCCGTCGATAACCTGCCAGGCCCACAGATCCGCCGCCACCGGATCGGTGCTTGCGGCCACCGTGCCGAGCGGGAAGACCTCAGCGGCGCGAAACGCCGGGCCTCCGTGGCACTGGGCTACGATGCCGTCAAGCACCGTGAGGCGCAGCTTTTCGCGGATGAATGGATGGCGGACGACATCGGCCACGTACGGATCGCAGCCCGAGTCGTGGTACTTGTTGGGATTGTGGATCACGCCGTACCAGTTCTTCATGCCCGCTGAAACACCGGCCAGATCGTGGTCCTTGACGACCCCGAACGAGACCAGCGCCGTACAGGTCGTGGTTACCAGGCGCGCGAAGCACGAGCCGATGGCGCCACAGCTCGACGGGAGGCTCTCGTAGTCGTTGTCGGTACCCACGCAACCATAAGGAGGGCCGGCGCGGTGGATGGTGAACCCGGCGCGCACGAGCTCGCGACTCGAGCGTTCGAAGACGATGATCCGACGGCGGTCCACGCCGGCTTCGGCCAGGAGGTCGACGAAGGCCTCCACAAGCTCCACCCTGGGGGACAGTGCCGGCCCCGCGAGGCAGTTGACCTTGATGCCGACTGTGTCTGATGGACCGAAGAGCCGGGCCAAAGCCTCCACCCCGGACTCTGTGCCTACCGACGCGCTGAGAGCGGCGGCCATCACGCGCCGCGCGGTTGCCCGACCGAGGGGCTTGCCCAGCTCGGCCTCGGCCCGCGCCAGACCCACCACTCCGGGCCGCACTACCGGTCCGCTCCCCACCGTACGCGCGGCCCCAGCGAGCGCGCCGGCGCCGAGCAGCGCCGCCAGCTCGCGGCGGGTCAGCTCACGACTCATTGCTTCTCCGAAAACACCTGCGCGGTGAAGACCTCGAATTGTGCTCCTCGGCGCCAAGCGTCGGTTGGCAGGCCGGCCTTGCGCGCGAGGTGATCGAGCATCGTGTCCCGGTCCCACCCCTGCTCCGGCGCGACCTGGGGGAGGAAGAGGGCGCGGCGGCCACCTTTGCTCAGGATCACTCCATGCCGCCCGACCACGATAGCCTCGGGTCCCGCCACCGGACGGGCGGCCGAGAGAGCCGAGACCTCGAGTTCGACCTCATCGAGCTCGGCAGGCTCGAGGTGCGGGAAACGGGGATCGCGAGCCGCCGACACCGCCGCCTGCACGACCGCGTCTTCGAGGGGCTGGTGCGCCTCGATGACCCCCATGCAGGCACGGAGCCGCCCCTCGCTTTGTGCTCGCTCTCCCGTGTTGTGCAGGGTGACGAATGCCCCGGCGGGAGCGCGAATAGAGTCAAGATCGTACGCCGCGGCGTACCACTCGGCGATGCTGCCATCGTGCAGGAGAAAGCTCCTGAGCGTAGCTCGCGCCAGCGCAACGATCTCCGCCCCCTGGGCCGCGGTCAGCTCGCCCAGGGGAGCGGCCGAGGGCTCCTCCTCCCGCCAGGACCGCCACGAGCCCCGGAAGGCGACCGCGGCGTAGGTGACGGAGAGGTCCCAGCTCCCGGTGCGGTGCCCAGAGGTTGTCACATCGAGAACCTCGCCCGAACCCTCGAAGGCGTGCGCCAGCAGCTGGGCAAGGACAGCCAACGGCTTCGCTCCACAGACCGTGTCCCCGCTCACATCTACCTGGTGCCAGAAGCCCTTCGGGTCGAAGGCGGCGAGCCGGCCGGCGGTGACGCGACCCAGCCTGACAAGCTGGCCGCCGAGATCGGGCTCAGAGAAGGGCGTCCACCGGTAGCGGGCGCCGTGGTGGGTGAAGTCTGATGAGACCACGACCACTGTCTCTTCGTCGAGAAGGGGTACGAGCTCGTGGGCCATGCGGCTGGCGTCTTCGTAATCGGTGTCGCGGCCCACGAGCACCGGAACGATTCGGGCTCGCGGAGCTACAAGCTGGAGAAAGGGCAGTTCCACCTCAAGGCTATGCTCGGGTTCGTGGGCCTCGGCGGGGCCGTGAAACTCCTCGCCGCGGCGCAGGACCGCAAGGGCGTCGCGATCCAGGCCGACCTCGCCGAGAGGGGTGGTGAAGGATTGAATGCTCCGCGCGGGCAGAGCGCCGCCCTTGAAACCACGGTGGTGTGAGGGACCGAGGAGAATCACCCGGCGCACTCCGGCCCCGTCAAGGGCGGCGAAGGCTTCTGCGGCGACCGCCCCGGAATACACGTACCCTGCATGGGGCACCACCAGCGCCCGGGCCCCCACCTCCGATGGAGCCGCTGCAAGCATCTTCTCGACCTGAGAGCGCAGAAGCTCCGGATCGTCGGGGTAGAAAGCACCGGCCACGGCGGGTGGCCTACCGGGCGCGGCTGCGGTGGCCGCGACGGATGTGAGGGCAGCGAACACCAGCAGCTTCATAACCTATTGATAAACCCTGCCGGCTGAGAATGCAACGCGGAAAATTTTAGTTGAGAAACTCGTCCGAGTTCCGCAGAGCACGCTGCCGCAGCTCCGCTGCCTTCTGTGAGTTTTTCGCGGCCTTGGCCTCATCACCCTCGAGACGGGCGAGGCGCGCAAGCGCGTCGTAAACCTCCGGCTCCTTGCCGTCCCACCAGCGAGCACGTTTGAGGTAACGCCGCGCTTGATCCAGGCTGCCCCGCATCATCTCCACGTCGGCTATCGCGATCAGCGTGAACGGGTTTCGGCTTCCGTCGGCCGCCGCTTTCAAGGCGGCGCGCGCCTCGTCCTCGCGACCCATGTCTCTGAAGAGGTGGGCCATGTTCGTGAGAGCCGAGGAATTTCCGGGGTCGACGACCAGCGCTTTCTGGTGGGCTGACAAGGCACTGTCGATATCCCCAAATCGAGAGTAGACGACCCCGAGATTGACCCAGGCCGGGGCCCATTCCGGTGCGAGAGCGACGGCGATCTCGAGGTGGCGGAGCGCCTCTTCGAGGTCGTCTTCACGGATCGCGAGACCGCCGTGGTTGGTGTGATAGATAGCGGAGGCCACGACGTCGTCGACGACTGCCTTTTCGATGTACGGGCCAGAGTTGGTGACGTAGAAATCGAAGTAGTAGACCTTGGTCGGCATGCGAAAACCCACCACCACGTGCCGATTCACGATCACGAGGTCGTCCTCCTTTTCGATCTCCGGCTCGCGTTCAACCGCAAGCAAAAAGGTCGGGATGCCGAGGCTGCGCGACATGGCGACGAACAGTGAGGTGAAGGACATGCAGTTGCCGTGACCAGAAGCAAAGGCCTCCTCTGCGGTCAGGGTGCGTTGCTCATCGTAAGCGAAGGAAAATTCACCGCTGTCGAAGAAGGCCCGTTGCAACGTCAGCAGTTTGGTCTCCTGGCTCAACGTGGCATGGGGCCGTATTTGCTCCTCCGCCCATGCCGCCATCTCGTCGCTCACCAGGAAGGGATAGACCACGTCCTGCGGGTCGAGACCGCGCTCCCTCACCACACGCTCCCACTGCTCGTACCCGAAGGCCTGTGTCTCCAGCCCAGCTCGGGCAAAACTGGCGAACAGAAGGATCGCTACAGCTGCCACGGCGCGAGCGCAGTTGCTCCGGTTCATCTACTAATCTTACGCCACAGGCCCGGATAGGTTTTCTTAAGCCAGGTGAGTACACCAGTTTTGAGTTCTTAGTTTTGAGTTTTGAGTTACTGGCGCGAGGATCAGTCGAGTTGTTTGAGCATCTTGCCCGCGCTTGGGCGCGTCGCTTCGGAGGTGCCTGGCTCCCGCCTCGCTGGAGCGCTCATCAAACGCTTCACACGTTCCTACGAGGCGGCGTGCCTGGCATCCTCTCGGGCAGATTGCCGACAGGGGGGCACTCTCGGGAAGGGCGACGGCAGAAGGTCGGGTTGAAATCGGAAGCGCTCCTCTGGATATCGGACGCGGGCACGGGTGATGCAATCGGCGCATGACACGCTATACCCCGACCCTCCGGTTGGTGGGTTTCTGGCGGCCCGTGGCCGCCGCTCGCCGACGATCCCCGGCTACGGCCAGATCCGCTTCTGGAGATGGGTTACGGCACAATGGGGTATTCCCGCGGTCAGATTCCGCGGATGACGGGGGTAAGCGATGAAAAAAGTGACCTGGTCCCTGAGTCTGTTCTTGATCTTGATCGCCCCGGCGACGTCGGCCAAACCGCCGTTTGCCTCGAGTTTCGAGGACGCCACCCTGAGGATCGACTTCTACCACACGGGCAACGCAGATGAGGAGTCGATCGCCGTCGACCGGCTCTACCGCCAGGGCATCTGGGCAGGTCCTCGAACGCAGGTCGTCGACCCGTTCCCATACGGGCGATACCTGGTCGAGGCCCGGGACGCCGGAACCGGCAACCTCCTTTTCTCGCGCGGCTTTGACAGCTACTTCGGTGAGTACCGCACCACCGGCCCGGCCGCCAATGGGACCTTGCGGACGTATCACGAGTCGGTCCTCCTCCCCTTCCCCAAACGCCCCGTGCGTGTGACCTTCTCGGCCCGGGACCGCGACGGGAGTTTTCGAGTGATCGCCGAGTCCACCATCGACCCGACCTCGATCGCGATCGCGGCCGAACCGCCCGCCGGCGACGCGCTGGTGGTGGAGGCGCACGAGGCGGGCCCGCCTGCAGAGGTTCTCGACGTCGCCATCCTCGGCGAGGGCTACACCAGGTCGGAGGTCGAGACCTTCCGCGCCGACCTGGCGCGCGCCACGGCAATCCTCCTCGGCCACGAGCCCTTTGCGACCTACCGCGATCAGATCGCCGTCCGCGGCGTTCTCGCAGCGTCGAAGCAGAGCGGTTGCGATGAGCCCACCCGGGGCCAATACCGGGACACCGCTCTCGGCGCCAGCTTCAACTCCCTCGGATCGGAGCGGTACCTCCTGACCGAGGACAACCGCAGGATGCGCGATGTCGCCGCAAACGTTCCATACGACACGCTGCTGATCATGATCAACCACGACCGTTACGGCGGAGGAGGGATCTACAACCTCTTCTGCACCTTCACCGCGCACTCCCCCTGGGCCGGGTATCTCCTCCTTCACGAGTTCGGACACTCCTTTGCCGGTCTCGCCGACGAGTACTACAGCTCGAGTGTGGCCTACAACGACTTCTATACTCGCGGACGCGAGCCGGTGGAACCCAACATCACTGCGCTGCTCGACCCGGCAGATCTCAAGTGGCAGGACCTGGTCACACCCGGCACCGAGATTCCAACGCCGTGGGAGAAGGAGGTTTACGACCGCGAGGATGCCGCCTATCAGAAGAGACGACATGAGCTCAACCAGGCCATTGCCGAGGCCGTACGGTCCGGAAAACCCGAGGCGGAGGTCCTCGACCTGAAGCGGCGGGAGGAGGACCACGCGGCCGCTCAGGCACAGTGGGCCCAGGACTACCTCGCGGCCAGCGCCTGGGCTGGAAGGGTCGGGGCATTCGAAGGGGCCGGTTACTCCTCGACCGGTCTTTTCCGGCCCACGCTCGACTGCCTGATGTTCTCCCGCCGGGTGCAACCCTATTGCAGGGTCTGTGAGGGAGCGGTCGCCACGATGATCGAGCGCTACATCAAACCGGTTGTGTCAGAGAAGCCCTGAAAAAGTCATGTTTAGGCGACGGCCCCGCCACGATTCCGGGGAATCCTGGAAGGCGTCAATCGACGACATTCTCAACATGAGACGCGGTGTCGTCTGATAGGATGGTCCCGGAATAAGCAATGGCAAGCAGACCTTTCGAAACCGCCCTCGAGCTCAGCCCGAAATCACGATTCGACGTGATCGACGTCAACCGGATGATAGCGGCGAAACACGGAGGGGTGCTCGAAGGATTTCGAAGGGTCCTCTACTGCTCCCACCACACCACGGCCGGATACCTCGAGCAGAACGTGGCCAACCGGCTCCGCGACCGCCGCGAGGGCGTCGACCCGTTCATTCGGGTCTTCCAGGACTTGTTCCCGCGCAACGCAGGCTATCGCCATGACGACATGCAGCTGCGCGCAGAGCTGTCCGAGGAGGAGCGCGGCCTGGAACCCCCCAACGGCGACGCCCATCTGACCTTCATCGGCGCCGGCCTGCAAAGCTGCGTGACATATCGCAACCACCCGGAGGTACCGGTCTTCTTTATGGATCTGGACGGCGTCTACCAGAACCGTGTGCGCTACCGAACCACCACGGTCGTGGCTTATGACCGGGAAGAAGTGGTGGCCGAGACGCGGGCCGAGGTCCCGGTGACCCGGCACGCAATCGACTCGGTAAACCTGAGAGACGATCGCCTATCCGTGAACCGGCAGATCGAAGAGCTCCTGGAGTCCCATCCGATGGAGCATGGCCGGCTCGATATCTTTCTCGATGCCCAGGAGCAGGCCGCTGGGGTCACCGTGAACGAGTACGAGACCCTCCTCATGCGCCACGATCTGGCGGAGGTCCTGCGAGATCCCCTGCGGTTCATGGCCCGCCAGGGACAGCGTATGCTGCTCAACCCGCGCGCGGTTCCCGCAAAGACTCTCGGTTATGCCAGGTACGACCTGGTGCGGGTCGTCAACGGGATGATCGACGCCCTGGGCCTGAGTGATTCCGCCTTCGAGCACTTTGTCGCCCGGCTGATGGCCTTCCCGGCATCGCGCAGACTTCGATTCAAGAGATCCCTCAGCATGCCGGTGTCAGGCGGCGCGGATGGTCGAGCGCAGCTGGTGAAGGGCCGTTACCAGAGCCCCATCCTCATCCAGTGGGCTCCCACCCCCCGCGGGGCGAGGACCCTGCGGCTCAGGCTCAGTCGCTTCTTCTGAACATCGGTGGGATGCAGGTACCCTGAGCGGAGAACCATGGGAAATACGCTTCCCCGAGTGAATGTAATCGGCATGGGCGAGGTCGGACGGCGACTCGCCGACGCCCTCCTGCGCGCCGGGATCGAGACCAAGGAGGTGACCAGGGATCATGGCTGGCCACAGGCGCTTCAGGACCACGACGGGCTCTATCTGGTGTGCGTCCGCGAGGAGGTTTTGCGGAAGGTTCTTGAACGCATCGGCCCGGGAGCCTCGGATCGCATCATCCTCGTCCAGAACGGTTGGATCCGTCCCGAGATCCGCGATTTCCCCAACGTCACCCGCGGCCTGATCTGGTTCACCGCCAAGGGCGAGTTCTTCCGGGTGCCGCGGCCGAGCCCGTTCGCCGGCCCATGGGCAGTGGTGCTGGCTGCAGCCCTTTCAGCCGGCGATCTGCCGAGCTTGGCGGTGGATTCCGCCGCCTTCGACCGCCTCGACGCGGAAAAGATGGGCCTCAACTGCGTTATCGGCCTGCCCCTGGCGGTGCACGGCCTTTCCCTGGGCGAGTACCTGGAGGAAGCGCCGGAAGAAGCGCGGGAGGTCTTTCGAGAAGCGGTGAGTGTCTGCGCCAGCGCCCTGGGGGCCGAGACCGGCACCAACCTGTGGGAGGAGTTCATCCGCGTCGCAGCGCCTCTCGACTGGGTGCGTGTCGGCCGGGCCAAGGCTCTCGAGTTCCGCAACGGCGCGGTGGTCGCCCTGGCGGAGAAGCTGGGCCACGAGGCGCCGGTGAACGCGGGTCTGCTTCGGGAGTACACCTCCCGAGATCTTCCAAGCTGACGAGAGTTCGGCCACGGGGACATCGCTCCCGGCGGCGCACCGTCGCCCTTTTGGCCAAAACAGTCCACCATGAAGGCCGAACACGCCCGAAGGGTGTGAAACAAATGCGGTGTCTCGGCGTAAGAACGGCGAGGGGCAATTTGACCGGACAAATCAAGAAGACGTTGGCTCGATGGTGGACCGAGTGGCTGCGTTCGGTCCTCTTGATCATTCTCCTGATCACCGCCTTCCGGTCGGCGGTGGCGGACTGGAACGACGTCCCCACCGGCTCGATGAAACCAACGATCTTCGAGGGCGATCGGATCGTCGTCAACAAGTTGGCCTACGACCTCAAGGTCCCGTACACCACCCGACGCATACTCCAGTGGAGCGATCCACAGCGCGGTGACATAGTGGTGCTTCACTCACCGGCCGACGGCAAGCGCCTGGTCAAGCGTGTGGTCGGTACCCCCGGCGACACCGTGGCGATGTCCGACGACCACCTGATCGTCAACGGTGAAGAAATCACCTATGCCCCGCTGGCCCCGGGCCTGGTCAGCGGCCGTACCCCAGGTGTAAGCGGCCGTTTTCTCGCAACCGAGCACCTCGACGACGTACCACACGCGGTGATGATCAGCCCCGGGGTCCACTGTCTGCGAACCTTTGGACCGGTTCAGCTGGCCCAGAGCTCATATTTCGTCATGGGTGACAACCGTGACGAGAGCTTCGACTCGCGCTATTTCGGACCGGTCTCCCGCGAACAGATCGTCGGTCAGGCCACGATCGTCGCAGCATCGGTCGACCCCGAGCGCCACTACATCCCGCGGTGGGGCCGTTTTCTACATCCCCTGCGCTGATTCCCTCCTGACCCGTCCATGAATCCGTGCCCGTGCCCGTGCCCGATAATCGGCAGAGCGCTTCCGATTTCAGCGGGACCTTTCTATCAGCACTCTGCCCGAGAGGATGCCAGGCACCTCCGAAGAAGCGCGCCCAAGCGCGGAACATTCGCCCCACCCCACCTAATCGCTCCCTCGCGGCGATAAGTTCGACATCCGAAATCCGAAATTCTCAGCGGGGTGGGCAGGTGACAATTCAAAATTGAGAATTGAGAATTGAGAATTAATCCAGATGCCCCCTATCCGAATCCCCCATCTCCACCCCGCCGTCCGGGAAGTACTCATTCCAACGCCGGCTCACCTTGTCGGCGGTCTCCGGATCGCAGAAGAGTTCGTCCGGGTACGGCGGTTTCATCCTCGCATCGATCACCAACGGCGGAATGTAGGACAGGTGATGCCGCACGACCTCGTTGCGCGCCGCATGGATGTCAGCCGCCGGTTCGAAGCGGGTGAAGGTGGTCCACAGAAAGTTGACGGTGCTCGCTGCCGCTCGCCGCGGCTCGTCGCTGAGCACCACCAGCGGCCAATCGGAAAATGCCGGGTGCGCTGCGAGCCGCGCCCCAGCGCCGGGCTCCTCCCGCCAGCTCGGGCCGCCCACCACCAGACACCCGCCGCAGAAGGGAAGAACCTCGGTGACCCCCTGCGGAAGCTCACGCATGTCAACCTCGCGGGGCAAGGCCCGCACCGGATCTCCGAGACCGAGCAGCACCCCCTTGGAGCCCAGGTTCACCTCGGGCCCCGTGTAGTCCAAGGTGTCCATGGATACGTTCGAGAACACGTACAAATCGGTAGCCGGCTCGGTACGCTCGAGAATATGTTCGAGGGTCCGGCGAAAATCCCGCAGATCCAGCGGACGATCGGTCACGAGGAGGAACTTGGTCAGACCGAGCTGGCCCTCGCCGAGGATTCGGAAAGCCGAGGCCATGGCCTCACGCCGGTAGCGCTGGCGCACTACTGCCGCGGCAAGCGCGTGATAACCGGTTTCGCCGTAGGACCAGAGCGAATCCACCGCCGGCATGACCAGTGGGAAGACCGGCGCCAGCAACTCCTGCAATAGGTCACCGATGAAGAAATCCTCCTGCCGCGGCTTGCCCACCACCGTTGCCGGGAAGACCGCGTCCCGGCGGTGGGTCAAATGTTCCACCCGGAAAACCGGATAGTCATGGCGCAGGGAGTAGTAGCCGTAGTGATCCCCGAAAGGCCCTTCCGCCCGCCGCTCACCGGCCGGCACCCGCCCCACCAGGCCGAACTCCGCATCGGCGAGGAGCGGGTGCGGCCCCGGACCCGGGCTCAGACGCAGCCGTCCGCCGGCGAGGAGGGACGCGAGCAGCAGCTCGGGCACATTTTCCGGAAGCGGCGCCACTGCGGCGAGAATCAGAGCCGGCGGGCCGCCAAGGAATACGGAAACCGGCAGGTCCGCGCCTCGCGCCTCCGCACGGGCATAGTGGAATCCTCCACCCTTACCGATCTGCCAGTGCATTCCGGTGGTCCGCGGGTCGTGGACCTGCATCCGATAGATCCCTAAATTGTGACCTGCCCCGTCGGGATCCTCGGTGTAGACGAGGGGCAGCGTCAGAAAGGGCCCGCCGTCCTCCGGCCAGGACGTGGTCACCGGAAGCGAGCCCAGACCATCCCCTGTTGAAACCACCTCGCTCACAGGGCCACGGGATACCGTCCTCGTCCCCAGCCTGAAGCCGGCCGCCAGGACGTCCCGTGCACCCCACAAGGTGCCGAGACGAGGAGGAATGGCGGACCGCGCCAGCTCCACGAGACGTTGCACGAGCTGTAGGGGGCGCCGTCCAAAAGCTAACTCGGCGCGGCGCACGGTGCCGAAGAGATTGGTCACCAAGGGAAATTCGCTGCCCTCGACCCGGGTGAATAATAAGGCCGGCCCGCCCGCTGCGATCACCCGGCGATGGATTTCCGCCACCTCCAGGCACGGATTCACCGGGGTCTCAATTACCCGGAGATCGCGGTCGGATTCGAGCTGAGCGAGGAACGCCCGCAGGTCGCGAAATTCGTGGTTTGCCAACATTCGATCTCTTTATATCACTGGACCGCCGCCCGGACAGACGATTACAATGGTGAGAACGGGAGCGGATCTCATATGCACGCCACCATACCGATCACCGATCAGAGCTCGCAAGAAGCGTTGGTCACCGGCCTTTGAGCACCGGCGAGACGATGTCGGCGGAAGGGTATCTGGGCGCCGGTTCGGAGTTCGAACGTCTGCTCGGCGAGATATCCGGCCGCTTCCTCCGGCTCGATACCAGGGACCTGGAGATCGGCATCGAGGATGCCCTGAGAAATATCTGCGAGGTCATTGCGGCGGACCGAGGCGCCCTCCTCGAGATCGCAGAAAGTGGAACCGCAGTCACCGCAGTGCACGGGGTCGGCCGCGACGAAACGCCCGCGAAAGACCTCAGCGGCCTCTCCCTGACCGAGATGGGCTGGCTCATGGCCCGCCTCCAGCGCCGCGAGGTCGTCCATATTCCTGATGTTGCCGACCTTCCGAAGGCTGCACGGATCGAACGCGAGCTGCTCGAAAACCGCGGTGTGCGCTCCCTGGTCTGTGTGCCGATCTTCCTCGGCGACTTCCTGCGGGGAATCGCGACCTTCTCGACCACGCGACAACCGATGTCCTGGGGGCACGATCAACTCAGGCTGATCGAAGCAGGGGCAGAGGTCCTGGGGACGGCCATCACACGCCTGCGAACCGAGATGGAGCTCGTCGCCAGCCGAGAGTGGCTCGAGCTGGCGCAGCGGGCGGGCCACAGCGCGGCCTGGGAATGGCACCCCGCCGACGACTCCCTCGTGTTTTCGTCGTCCACGGCAGATGTCTTCGGCGTCGATCCCGAGATCCTCCCGCGAACCGGGAAAGAGTTAATGGCGTTCATTCCGGCCGCGGACAGCGACCATATCTCCCGCACCTTCCAGAAGATCTTCAAGACCGGCGAACCCTACAGCATCGAGCACCGGTTTCGCATCCCGGGCCAACGCACCGTGTGGGCTCTGGTCCGCGGCCAGGTCGATTTCGGCGACGACGGCCGCGTGGAACGGGTGGTTGGCGTCTCCGTGGACATCACCGAACGCAAGCGGGCCGAGCACAATTTGCGCAGCGAGAAAGAGCGTGCTCAGGTCACCCTTGCCTCGATCGGTGACGGCGTCGTACGAACCGATGCCGAAGGCCGGGTCGACTTCCTCAATCCGACGGCCGAGCGACTCATCGGCCTCACCCCGGCCCAGGTCTATGGTCAGCCGGCATCCGAGGTCTACCGGGTGGTTGACGAGAGCACCGGCCTGTCGCGACCCAACGTCGTGGAACGATGCCTCGAATCACGTCGAGTCGTGGAGCCGGCGGATGCTTCGCTGCTCGTTCGCGGCGACGGCTCCGAATTTTCTGTGAGGGAGAGCGCCGCTCCGATCTTCGACCAGGACGGGATGTTGGTCGGTGCTGTCCTGGTGTTTACCGACGTCTCGCAGTTGCGTACGCTGCAGCGAAGAATGGCGCACCTGGCAACGCACGATCCGCTCACCGGGCTCATCAACCGGCGCGAATTTGAGCTGCGCCTCGCAGACGCAGTGACCGAAGCAGCAGCGTCTACTCGGCGCTTCGCTTTGTGCTACCTCGATCTCGACGAGTTCAAGGTCGTCAACGACACCTGCGGCCACGGCGCGGGCGATGAGCTCCTCCGCCAGCTTACCTCGGTCCTCGGCGCCGTTCTGCCCGCTGGAGACACTCTTGCCCGCCTCGGTGGAGACGAGTTCGGCATCCTTCTCACCGAATGTGCCCTCGAGGATGCCACGCGGAAGGCGCGGACGCTTCTCGACGCCGTGCGCCAGTACAGATTCCTCTGGGAAGACCGGATCTTTGAGGTCGGCGCCAGCATCGGCATCGTGCCTGTTGCCGGGAGCGGAGGCAGCCTCGCGGCGCTGCTGAGCGCCGCGGACTCCGCCTGCTACGTGGCCAAGGATCGAGGACGCAACCAGATCCACGTCAGCCAGCCGGACGACTCGGAGATCGCCCTGCGGCACTCGGAGATGCAGTGGGTGGAGCGCATCAACCGCGCCCTCGAGGAGAACCGGTTCCGGCTCTACCGACAGCCGATCCGCCCTCTCCAGGAACCTGAGAATCCCGTGTACCACGAGCTCCTCTTGCGGTTGGTGGACGTCGAAGGCGGGATCGTCGCACCGAGCCATTTCATCGCCGCTGCCGAGCGATATCGCATGATGCCGGTCATCGACCGCTGGGTCATCGGTGCGGCGTTGGACCTTATCAGCCGCCTTGGAGAAACACCCGGCGAACCCCTCCCGACCTTCACCATCAATCTCTCGGGTCAGAGCTTCGGCAGCGCTGAGCTCATGGAGTTGATTCTCGACCGGCTCGACCACCTCAGGATCCCTCCGGAGAAGGTGATGTTCGAGATCACGGAGACCGCCGCGATCTCCAACCTCTCCACTGCCCTCGATTTCATACGCACGCTCCGCAACCGCGGATGCCGCTTCATTCTCGATGACTTTGGTAGTGGTCTCTCCTCCTTTCGATATCTCCGGAGCCTGGCGGTGGACTTCCTCAAGATCGACGGCGAGCTTGTCCGCAACATAGCCCGCGATCCTATCCAAAGAGAGATGGTGGCGGCCATCCACCGGATCGGTGACTCGATGGGTATCCAGACAATCGGTGAGTGGGTGGAGAATGCCGAGGTCGAAAACGTGCTGCGCGAAATTGGGGTCGATTATGCGCAGGGATTCGGCGTGGGCCGTCCGTTTCCCATCGTGGAGGAATAATCCTGATGCCGCGTTGCGGCATTCGAATAACATCCCTTAGCCCGCCAACGAGAGACATCGGGCCGGTGCCAGATCCCCTCGCCCGATGACAGTGCATCTTCAATCTTCTGAAGATCTTGCCTTCGACAATCTATAGCGATCAAGAGTCAAGAATCACTTGACATGCTTGCCGCAGTGCGGTATACATTGACTGTAACGCCGCAGGGCGGCATTTCTTCGCCGGGGTCGTGCTCGGCAATGGAGAGAGATCATGATCCGACTCATCAAACGCTACGGAAGCCGCAAGCTCTACGACACCGAGGAGAGCCGTTACGTCTCCCTCGATGAGCTGGCTGGGTGGATTCGGAGCGGACAGCACATCCGAGTGATCGACAACAAGACTTCGGATGACGTCACCTCTCAGACCCTGACCCAGATCATTTCGGAGGAAGGCCGGAAGGGCACCGCTCTGCTTCCCAACGACCTGCTGCACGAGCTCATCCGAATCGGTGAGCAGGCGGTCTCCACGGGGGTCGAACAGCTGCAGACGGGCATGGACCGCCTGGTCCAGGCATCCATCGACCGGATCGGACCCGTACGGCGCGCGAGGGAGGAGATGGCTCGCCTGCGCGCACGCCTCGAAGACCTGGAATCCTCTCTGGCGGCCATCGATACCGAGCGCGAGGAAACCGAAGATCAGGCGCCGACAAAAAAGTCCTGACATGATCGACTCTCATCGCTCCTCCGCCAGGATCGGGCTGGCGCTCGCAGGGGGCGGGCCGGAAGGATCGATCTACGAAATCGGCGCGGTTCGTGCCCTTGACGAGGCCATCGACGGCATCGATTTCAACGACCTCGACATCTATGTCGGCGTCAGCGCCGGCGCCTTCATCAGCGCCTGCCTCGCCAACAACCTCACTACCGACCAACTGTGCCGCGCGATCATCAAGCCTGAGCCCGGTGAGCATCCCTTCGTGCCCGAGAACTTTCTCACCCCGGCGATGGGCGAGTTCGTGCGCAGCGGCATCAAGATACCCCGTTTGTTAATGGAGGCCCTCTGGGAGATCCTGTCGCACCCCACTGACGTCAGTCTCTTCGAACCCATGACCCGGCTATCGCGGGCCCTGCCCGTCGGGATCTTCAAGAACGAACCCATCAGGACCTACCTGAAGAAGATCTTCTCCATGCACGGCCGCAGCGACGACTTCCGCCGCCTGCGGCAACAGCTGATACTGGTAGCCACGGACCTCGACTCGGGCCGACCGGTGCGATTCGGCGAGCCCGGCCTCGATCACGTGCCGATCTCGACCGCGGTTCAGGCCTCAACGGCCCTCCCGGGCCTCTACCCGCCGGTCCTCATCGACGGCCGCCACTATGTCGACGGTGTTCTGCTCAAGACAGTCCACGCCTCGGTCGCCCTCGACGACGGAGCGGACCTGGTGCTGTGCGTGAACCCCATAGTCCCCGTCGACACCATCCGCTCGGTCGACCTCGGCGTCATGCGACGCGGTCAGCTCGTCGACCGCGGCCTGCCCACCGTGCTGGCCCAGACCTTCCGCACCATGGTCCACTCACGGATGGGCGTCGGCCTGGCCGCTTACGAGACCCGGTATGCCGACAAGGACGTGCTCGTCTTCGAACCGCGACGAGACGACTACGACATGTTCTTCTCCAACGTCTTTTCTTTCTCCAACCGGAAGGCGGTCTGCGAGCATGCCTACCGCAGCATCAGGCGAAAGCTGTGGCGTAACCGGCGCCGCATCGAACCGGTCCTCGAACGTCACGGCCTCCGCCTTCGCACCGAGGACCTCGAGGATCAGGAGCGAGACCTCTGGGAGTCGGTTGGACTCTACGCCAGGCGACAGCGTTCCACGTCACAACTCAAGGACCGTCTTGACAGGGCTCTGGCCCAGGTCGAGTCCATTGTGGCCGGATACTGAGCAAGAGATTTCGAATTTCGAATTTGTCGGCGCGGTGGGCGATCCGGTATTTCGGGACGTCGTGCCCGCGCGTTGGCAGGGCAGGTCAAAACTGACCTCGGCGCGCGCAATTGAGAATTCAAAATTGAGAATTGAGAATTCTGCCCAGGGCGCCGGCCGTCAGGTTGCGATCTGAAAGGATTCAACGGCGCGCTCGCGGCGTTCCGAGGCTGTCATGAGGTACACTCTTCCGGCGCCCCGGCCGTGGGGCAGTCTCAGGACTCGGAGGTCATCGATGAACGCCTGGAAGACCCTCACTCTCACCGTTTTCTGTCTGGCGGCCCTGGTCGTCGGTGCATCTGAGGAGACGCCTCAGCGCACCCATCGGATCGTTCCGGAGGACTACTTCAGCCTCTCCAGCATCACCGCGGTGGCGGTCTCCCCCGACGGAAGCCGGATCGCCTACACCGAGATGCGTTGGGAGCCACCCGAAACCACCCGCAACTCCGACCTGTGGGTGGTTAATACCGAGACCGGGGCGACGCAGCGCTTGACCTTCGACCGCGCCTGGGAGGCGGATCCCCGCTGGAGCCCCGACGGTCACTTCATTTACCACACCTCCACCACGAGCCGTGCCGGCGAGGAGAAGCCGCCGTACGACGGCAGCAAACAGGTCTGGCGCATCTCCCCGGATGGCGGCGAGCCGCAAGCCGTCACCCGCATCGCCGACGGAATCACCCACTATGATCTGGCCGAGGAAGGTAGAGCTCTTTTCTTCACCGCGGGCGAGGAGCAGGTCGAGGACGAGTGGAAGGAGCTCCGTGAGTGTTACGCCGATCTCGAGTACGGGCACGGCGTGACCACCTTTTCCGCCGTTTGGAGGCTCGATCTCGAGACCTGGCGAGCGGAGAAGCTGGTCGAGGCCGATCGCGTGATCCACGCCATGAGCGCCTCTCCGGACGGGAGACGCGTGGCCATGGTCACGACACCGGACGACGAGCTGATCCACAAGGAGGGCTGGTCGCAGGTGGAGGTCTATGACGTCCGCAGCGGTGAGACCCTCACCGTCACCCCGTCCTCGTGGCGCCACACCCATCCCAGCCCCTTCGGCTGGGTCAACGACGTCGCCTGGTCTTCCGACGGGCAGGCCCTCGCCTTTTCGGTCTCGTTCGACGGCTACCCGACCATCATTTACTCCGCCGACTGGACCGACGACGAGCCGACCGTGGCCCTCGTCGAACGGCCCCAGGGCGTGAGTGTCATCGGGGGCAGCCTGCAGTGGCGTGGCGGCTCGCACGATCTCTGTTTCGTCGGCGAAGACCACGCCCGTGCGCGTGTCTATGCCTTCCGCGACCTGCGCGACGGGAGGGCCCAAAGCAGCGTTCTCACCCCAGGTGACGTCACAGTGGAGGCTTTCGGATTCGACCGCGCGGGTGCCTCTCCGGCCGTGGTCACGAGCACCCTCACCCACCCGGCGGATATCTTCCTGGTCGGCGACGACGGTGCAATCCGGCGTCTAACGAATGTCAATCCGCAGGTGGACACCTGGCTGCTGCCTCAGATCGAGATCGCAAAGTGGACCAGCAATGACGGGCAGGAGGTCGAAGGGATCCTCGAGCTGCCCGCCGGCTACGCCGCCGCCGACGGGCCCCTGCCGATGATCGTTGAGATCCACGGCGGCCCCACCTCCGCGACCCGCTACCGGATGCGCTTCTGGATCTACGGACGCACCCTGGCTGCAGCGAACGGGTACGCCCTCCTCAGCCCTAATTACCGCGGCTCGACCGGATTCGGTGACAGCTTCATCACCGACCTCATCGGTCACGAGAACGATATCGACGTCAAAGACATCCTCTCCGGAGTCGACGCCATGATCGAGCGCGGCATCGCCGACGCCGAGCGGCTGGCGGTGATGGGATGGTCGAACGGAGGCTTCCTCACCAACTGCCTGATCACCACCACCGATCGCTTCAAGGCCGCCTCGAACGGCGCCGGGGTGCTCGACCAGAACATTCAGTGGGCTACCGAGGACACCCCCGGGCACGTCATCAACTTCATGGACGGAAACCTTCCTTGGGAGAACCCCGATGCTTACCACGCCGCATCACCGCTTTACAGCCTGGGTGCGGTGACAACCCCGACCCTGATCCACGTCGGCGGCAGCGACCCGCGGGTACCGCCGGCCCACTCACGGGCCCTCTACCGCGCCCTCCGTCAGTACCTGGGGATTCCGACCGAGCTCGTGGTCTACCCGGGCGCCGCCCACGGCCTCTCCACCTACGAGCACCGCAAGGCCAAGATGGAATGGGATCTGGCCTGGTTCGAACGCTACCTGATGGGATCGGAGGAAACCAGCAGCCGATAGGCTTCAGGTCTCAGGTCTCAGGCTTCATCGCAGGAATCCAGTTAACGGATTTGGTGCGACCTGGGACCTGCGACCTGCGACCGTTTCAGGTTTCAGGTAGCAAAAAGAACCAGACAGGACTTGACATCGCGGGAGCCCAACCGCCGATTCCGGTGCGACGTACGATGTGTTCCCTGAGACCTGAGACCTGTGACCTGCGATGTGCTCCCTGAGACCTGAAGCCTGACAGCTGACTCTGTCGGCTGTCACGGCGCCTCGAAGTGAGTTACCTGGCGGATGGTCCAGCCCTTTCCGTCGAAGGTCTTGAGCGCCGCCGTCGACTCGATGAAGTCAATCTCCTGCGCCACCGGCGCCAGCTTGGTCAGAATCGCGACTAGCCCGGAGATCAGCTGCTGACCCTGCGGGTCCTTCGCCTGCATCCCGGCCATGCTGACACCCATGGAGACCATCCCCAGCATCTTCGCCAGGTCGTCGCCCAGCTCGCGCTGATCGCTCAGGGAAACAGTCGTGAATGGGCCCTCCGGCGCTATCCACTCTGCTACCGCCCGGGAGTTTTTGCGGATGCCCGGGTGATCTCCCGCCGCGGTATCGAGGCAGGTCAGTACAGCCTCCGGTGAAGAAGCGAAGATCAGGTGGTCATCGGCCACACCCCACACTACCGGCTTCGGGGACATACCAACGGACAGGCTCTCGAAGCCCTCGAGACGCTCGTTCAAGACCGGCGCCCGACGCACCGCGACCATCCCCAGCATCGGCTGCTCCTGGGCCGCTCCAGCGAGCTTTTCGGTCAGCATCCCGAGTCCGGCATTCACCCTCTCACGTGCCTTGTCCGCGTCGTTCACCTTGAGCATGACGACCGTTCCGAGGTCCTCCTCGAGGGACACCACGACCAAGTCGCCGTCGATCCACCCCAGCAGGTCTTTCTCGATATTGAAGCCCGCGCTCTTCTGGAGCTCGGCCCATTGCCCAAGCAGGCTCTCTCCCTCCTCACCCGCCGCCCGGACCGTGTCCTCGACAAAGGCGTACAGAGCGGTCGGGTCGACACCGCTGGAGACCACGAACGAGGCCGTCTCCTGCGGCAGGTAGCGGTCAAAGTCGGGTGAGTGGGCCCGCCCGGCGATCACCGGGTAGATCGGGTTGCTCTTTGCATCCGCAACCAGCTCGGCCCGCGAGACCGTGTGCAGCGAATATCCATCGGTGAACTTCACCGATGCAACGTGGTCCAGGATCGAGGGCACGCCCATCACCCTCTCGGCAACGGCCCGCGCCACCTTCGACCAGTCGCCGCCCTGCTCGGCGGCCATCTCGGTCGCGTGGGCCAGCGCCTTGGAGTAGCGCGGGTCCGAGCGGGTGCTCTCGAGGTCCGGATCCGTTGAGATGTGGCTGGGGCTGTAAAAGCCCCCCTCCACGGCGCGCTCGAGGAACTCCAACGCCTTACCCTGGTTTTCGTTGAGGGCCTGAAAACACGCGAGGTAGTACAGCACTCTCGAATCGGAAGGCGCAACCGAATATGCCGCTTGGACGAGTTCGAGCCCCCTGGCGTAGTCTCCCTCCTCGTAGACCTGCCACGCTTGCATGGAGAGCTCGTGGGCCTCACCCTCACGCACCGAGTTGAGGACCACGTCCTTTGGCTTTTCCATTTCGTCGAAGACGCGGTCGGCCAGCCCGCGGACCGAGGAAAGCAGGGCCTGCATGTCGAAGAAGGTGCGGCCGTCCTCCGCCTTCGGCAGTTCGGAGAATGCACCCAAGAACCGCGGGTCCTTGCCGAGGGCACCAACTCCCTTGGTCTCGCCCACGCCGAGCGCCAACACCTGATCGAGGATCTTCTCACCAACGGCGATGATGATGAGGCCATCCCGGCGCGCCACGCCCAGCAGCACCGACGGCGCCCCCTCGGCCGCCGACAGGAGATCGACCACGGCCACCTCGGCGCCATGGCGTTTGTTCTGCTCGACAGTCATCAGCTCCGTGCCGAGCTTGGAGTTAACCTCGTCCGCGACGCCTTCGAGGATCGCCACCAGCCCCTTGAAGTTGGCGGTCGCCCCGTCCTCATCGCCCTGGAAGAGCCACACCATGTCCGGCGGACCCATGTGGAGCCCCTTGCTGGAGGTCTCAAGCGGCGGGTTCATCCGTTCGGCAAATGCGACACCGCCTCCACTCATCCCACGCCAGTCGACCCCCTTCAACAGTTCATGGATTCGGGCCTCGATTTGATCGAGCTCGGCCTGACCCTCGGCTCCGAGAAGAGAGCCGACGAGCCCCCGGACATCCTCCTCGACCCCCGACTGCTTCAGAGCCTCACCCAGCTCGGTTAAGTGAGCCCTCAGGAACTCACGCTCGGGATTGGGACGCTCGGTCGTGAACAAGAAAACATCGTCGGGGACCAGATCGGCGAGACCCGCGGCCTTCTTGTCCGGAGCGGCACACCCGGGGTGCGCCACCGTCAGGACCAGCAGGCCGGCCAGAAGAAGGCTCGCGGGACGATTGATCTTTCGATCCATGGTCAACTCCTTTGATTGGGTGTTGGCGCGAGGCCTCAGAGTCTCGACGCTCGAGCTTCATAGGCACGCCCGGGTTCGCTCACGATATCAAGTACGTACAAGGAACAAATATAGTCCTCGCGGATTGGAAATGCGAACGCCGGGAGCCTGTCCTCTTGAATTCACGGCGCTCTCACAGCCCTTCGGTGAAACGGCTGGGGAAATTTTCCGTAGAAACGATGGGAAGCCGAGACCGAAAGGACCTCGATACAAACCGTTTACCGCAGGCGTTGAAAGGAGCTTCAATGCGGATAATTGCATGGAAGAGGAAGGGGGAGCTCGGATGGGTGGCGTTGATCATCGCCCTCTTCGCCGTCCTGACGGTTTCCGTTGAGGCGGTTGCCCAAGATGCGGAGCCAGATGGGAAAATCGTGGTCCTCGGCGAGGTTCAAGGTGCCTCGAAGACGGCCGCGGGCCTCCTCCAGAGCATGGGGCTCATCGATGAGGAGGGACACTGGTCGGGAAGTGACACGACCCTCGTCCAGACCGGAGACCTGATGGACGGAGGGGTCGGTGTCCGAGACACCCTCGACCTCTTCATGCGGCTTCAGGACGAGGCGCCAGCCGCCGGAGGAAGCGTGATCGTGCTGCTCGGCAACCACGAGGTGATGAACATTCTCGGTGAGCTCCAGAGCGTCAACTATATGGCTTACGAAACCTTTGCCGATGCCGGCTCCGAGGCCCGTCAGCGCGAAGGCTACGAGGCGCACGTCGCCTGGCGGGTCCGCCGGGCCGAGGCCATCGGCGGTGAACCCTTCGTCACCGGTGATGATTACGAGGCGGAGTGGTTCGCTGTCCACCCCGTGGGTTGGATGGAGTACGTCGAGGCGATGGGGCGGGAAGGCGTGTACGGAAAGTGGCTTCGAACCCTCCCGGTAGCAGTCCGCATCGATGACGTCGTTTTCATCCACGCTGGCATCAGCCCGGAAATGAAGGGTATGGACGTGGAGGAGATCAACCAGCGCGCCAGCGACGAGATTGCCAGTTTCGACGAGGATAGGGCGCTCATGGTCAGCGAAGGACTGTGCCTGCCCACCTCGTCCGCACGGGGAATGGTCGCCGTGGTGAAGGAGGAGATTCGTTACGTGAACGCCCTGCCGACGAGCAAACGCAATCGGAGAAACAAGCGACTCGTCCGCGCAGCTGAGCTTCAGAACCTCACCCTGTGGGGTTCGTGGTCGGTCATGTCAGACAAGGGTCCGCTGTGGTTCCGCGGCACCACGAAGTGGACCGACAAGAAGCAGCAGGCTGAGATGGCCGCCATCCTCAATGCCTCGAAGATCGAGCGGATGGTAACCGGACAGTCAAACGGGAAAGAACACGTCATCGGAGCCCGCTTTGATGACCGTGTCGTGCTGACATCGATCGATATGAACGACGACCCCTGGGGTGGCGGTGGCCAACCCGCCGCCCTGGAAATCGTCAACGGCGAGTACTTGGTGGTGACCCTTCAGGAGCGCATCGTCCTGCTGACGGAGGATGCCGGTAGCTGAAGCTCGCCCGTTAGGAATAGATCAGGAACCGGCGACTGCGACCTCTGCCGCCTCACTCGGCCGTACAATTACTCCACGACATCCATATACTTTTCAAGGTAAGAAATATCGCCAATGTCGGAGAGCATGCGACCGAGCGTACTTGGATCGATCGTGCCGACGATGTTAACGACCACCGCTTCCTCTCCACCATCGTTCACCAGCACCGTAAGGCCCACAATCGAGCCGGCATCTTCGCGGGCAAAGAGGTAGACCTGCTCACCCTCCTCCACGACCTTGAGAATACGATCCCACCCGGAGGCTGTGAGGCGGCTCACCGCGTCGTCGATTCTGCTCGCGACGGTCGCAACGTCGGCGCTGTCGATCGAGCCTACCTGAACGCGAATGCGCTCGAGGTTGGAGACCATGTCGGCCAACCCGGCGTCGTCTTCCTCCTCCATTGCGGCGGACACCAGTTGCAGCATGGCGCCCTGGAGATCCACATCGACCTTCAAATTGCCGCCGTCCAATATTCCCATCTCCTCGACGGGAAAGTACCCCGGATGGTCAGTGGTCGATTGCGCCGCCACCGTACCGGTGACAAAAACCAAGGTCACTCCGAGAATCCAAGTCATCTTGCTTCGCATTACGAACTCCCTTCTCCATTTTTTGGGGTTGACACGGGATCCGGCAGCTCCCTGCCACCCGCGTCCAGGGTCCACTCCAAAGAACGCGATATCCCGTGAGCGGCCGTACTCACGACCTTTTCAATGAACACCTGTTGGCGCACCTGTCTTTCGGCGCGGCGCGTCACCTCACCCAGGTAGGACAGAGCGAGCTTGGTTTCGATGGTCGCGCGCAGAACTTCCTTATCCGAAATCTCCGGAACCGCTCGGTCCTGCCGAAGATGACCGATCAGCGCGATGAGGAGAACTGCAGCGACCGCCGCCAGCGTCCGAATTGGGATCTGGGGAATGAGTCGGGAAACCCTCCCTGCCCGGTCCAGCGAAGGCCGGTCGCCGGTCTCCCACCGCACAGCGCTCAAAACCCTATCCGGAGTATCAAGCTCCGGAAGACCCCGGAGCTCGGCACGGATCCTCTTCGCCAGAATCGACTCCTCGGAACAGGTCGAGCAGATCTCGATATGGGCCGAGATCGCGGCTGCCTCGTCGACCGAGAGCTCCCCGTCGATCAACGGCTCGAGACGCACAAGAACGTTCTCACAGGATAGGCCGTCAACACGCCGCGACATGATCACGCACCTCCTTAAGCTCCTCGCGCAGGCGGCGTCTTCCACGATGGAGATTGACCCGCACGCTGCTCAACGGCATCTCCAGGGCATCGCTGATCTCCTGATAGCTCAGGCCCTGAACCTCGCGAAGGATGACCACACTGCGAATAGGCTCGGACAGCGCCGCCAGAGCGCAGCGAATCCTGTCACCCAGCTCCGACGCCCGCGCGAGGGCCTCCGGGCCTGGGGTCGTCTGGGGCGCCCGGCGTCCCTGCTCAGTCTTCTCATCGACGAGAACGAGTCCGGCACCTGCTCGGCGCCGCCTGAGCAAATCGATGCAAGCGTTCCGGGTCACTCGCAGGAGCCACGCCCCAACCCGTGCCGGATCCACCTCGTGGCCTCGGCGCCAAAGCCGGAGGAGCACCTCCTGGGTGACATCCTCCGCCTCCTGGCGATCATCGAGCAGATAAGCCGCAAGAGTGAACACCCGACGTTCGTGCAGTGAAACGGCCGTATCGAACGCCAATCGCCTCATACACACCTAAAGACGGAAATCCAACCCCAATGGTTACATTGCCGCCGGCTGTCCCTCGAGAGTCGCTCGTTCGGGGACCCGATTCCGAGAGTCTGCCTCGCCCACAACGGTTCTGCCTGGGATCGGTAAATTCGGGGCATGAAAGTACGGTAAAATAGTCTATCGGTGCTGATGCGAACAAATCAGACCGAACCAGTGATTGGTGTGCGGACCCCTGAGTCGGTGGTGCGCAGGCTTTGTGCCACCAACCGGACACCCGCACGAATGAGGCCGGATCGGGTCTCATTGAGGAGAGATCGTCTGTGAGCAAGGACGAGGAAAGCAACGGGTACGACGAGGAGAAGCTTCTCCTCAAACGGTACCTCTCCGACGAGATCGCTCCCATGATCTTCGCAGACTCCGGGTCCGACATTTTTGATGTCCCGAACCAGGTGGTTGCCAAGGCGATCCATTCGTGGATCGGCGACCAGTTCAGCGGCGCCACCGACCTTTCGGCGTCCGAACTCCTGTTCCACGCGGCCAAGAAGATCCACCTCCTCGGAGAGCTCGAGCTCATTCCCTGGGAGGATCTCAAACAATACCTCGAATCGCTGCAGCCAACGCTTATGCAGCTTTGCCCGGCGGAACAGCGACAGACCCTCCAGAACAGCCTCAAGCACCTCGATGCCTCCACCGGCGTCAGCGGTTCGACGGTGGGAGTTGTCCACCGTTCAGGAGGAGGAGGAGGAGGGGGCGTGGGTGGCGGAAGCGGCACCGGCGCCCTCGGAGATGTCCGAGGTGGCGCTGGGGCGGCCCCGGTCCAGGGCGGTGCCCCACCGGCACCCGGCCTCGGCGCCGAGCACAGCGGTCTCCACCGGCTCAACGTCCTGCTCGACCGCCTGGAAAACCAGCCGGTCGTTGCCGGGGGCGCCGGGGGCGCGCCGGCGCTGGGTCAGGGGGTCGTCCTCACCCAGGTTGTCGACGAGGTTGCCTCCCAGGCCGGAAGCTCCAAGGAATTTGACACCCAGATGGATTTCCTCCAGGACATGGGGGTCGCCAACCTCGGAACCGGTGTATTCCGGGTCCTCTCCCAGGGCCTTCCGGACTGGGCGCCGCCACCGCACACGGCGGCGGTCGGCGAGGAACCCCCAGCCGGAGCGGTGCGCGCCATGCAGAAGGTGATCAAGCTGTCGAAGAACAGCGACGAGCTGATGAGACGGTTCAGCGAGTTGGTCACGGTGGCTGTCGAGGAGTTCAACGAGGGCTCGCTCGGCCGCACGGTCACAATGCTCGACCTCGCCGAACGGATGATCTTCGAAAAGGAAGTCGACGAGACGATCACCAAGACTGTCATCGACCAGACCTACCCCAACCTCGACCAGGAGCAGCTCCGAAAGCTGGCCGATGTCGATGACAAGCGCTCCATGTTGCAGCGCGTGATGAACTTCTTCCCGAAGCTGCGGGTCGAGGAGCTGTTGAGCGAGCTCCAGATCGAGGAGCGTCGCGAGCAGCGGCGGCTGCTGCTGAAGCTCCTCACGGTGCACGGCGACGAGGCGCGGGAGGCGGTCACAGAAGAGCTACAACAATCCCTCACCGGCGGCAACCCCCTCCCATGGTACGTGGATCGCAACCTGGTGTATCTGTTGCGTACCATTCCCCGAATGAAGAAGGAGGAGCTCGATCGTGAGATCGATCTCCTCGTCGAGGCTTCGGATCTCAGCGGGCCGCTGCCGGTCGTGCGTGAGAGCCTGACCTCTCTCGGCCAGCTTGAGCACGTCCGCGCCGACAAGACCGTCGCGGCACGGGTCAGCGAGCTCGAGGACACCTTGCTCGGCGAGAAGGAGATCCCTCACGATTCCGACGAGATTCACGCCCTCCTCGACACCGCCGTCAAGCTCCTGGCTCTCAGCAACACCCCCGAAGCTCGCACCGCCGTGGTCAACCACGGTCTCAAACGTCAGGCGCAGCTCGGCGACACTCGAGCGCGTATGGCCAAGCTCGGCGCCCAGGACCTTGCAGATTCCCCGGAGATCCTGGGGCGCATTGTCGAGGCTCTCGAGCAGGAGCTGCCGAGGAGGTTCCTCGGTCTGACGATGAAGACCCAACGCAAATCGGAAGCCATCGAGCACCTCATCAGCGCCCTCTCCGGAACCGAAACGCCCGTGGTACGCCAGCTTCTCAACGACATCGCCCTGAAGCACTCCGGACAGGAATTCGCTTCTGCAGCCGCCAGGGCTCTCACCGCGCTCGGCAGGGCACCGGCCGAAAGCAAGGAGGAAAAGGCTGCGGCGGCGACGCTTACCGGTGACCTCGCCCTCTTCGGCCTCCCAAATCTGCTCCAGAACCTGGCCGACACCGGTGTCACCGGGACCCTGACCCTGATCGACCCCGAGGGCAACTCGACCGCCGCGGTCGAACTGGTCGAGGGTGCGATGATCTCTGCCAGCGCCGGAGAGCTGAGCAACGAGATCGCGGTCTACCAGCTCCTCGAGCGGCCCGTCACCGGGCGATTCGTCTTCGTCAATATGGAGGGGGCCGAGGAGGCCCAGGCCAAGGCCGAAAACGCCCACTCCGTCATGTCCCTCCTCCTCGAGGGCATGCGGCGTTACGACGAGTTCTCCCGCGCGGTGAGCCTGGTCCCAGACGAGGCTCGGTTCGAGCCGGGCAAGAAGAAACCTACCGATGTCAAAGAGGATTCGGACCCGAATCTCGCAAAGAAGGTGTGGGGTGAGGCCGCTCGGGGGATCGCCCCGGCCATCTGCGAGCCCGCCCTCGCCGTCGACAGCTACCGCGTTCGCCGGCTCTACGAGCACTGGGTCACAGAGGGCTCGCTCGTTCCCAAGAAGTAGACCTCTCAATTCTCAATTCTCAATTCTCAATTCTTGAGTTTGTTGGCTTTGAATTCGGGTAAGGGCGCGCCGATCGGGACGTGCCATGTACGTGATTGTGGAGAGATTGTAAGACTCGAGCAGCTCGTAGCCCCACAATCACGTACGTGGCAATCCACGGGAAGCGCGACGAAAGAAGGTCGCGTCACCTCACAGAAGCGCGAACCTGGAGCTTTGGAACGCGCCCTGATTGGATGTACTGGCGCCCTGCAAGGACGTGAACCGGAAATTCTGTCATCCTGAGCGGAGCGCCCTGGGCGCTGAGTCGACGGATCCCCTGACTTCTCCGGAGATTACTGAGGTTTCAGCCTGTCTCCTGCTTTGGGGGATCCTTCGACTCCCTCCGGCCCTTCCGGCTTCGCCTTTGGCTTCGCCGTGACAAGTCGGGCCTCCGCTCGCTCAGGATGACAGCTCTGCGGTCACGCCCTACCGCGGACAACACGCCCCGGAAACCCCGCGTCGCTTCCCCGCGCCGATAATTCCTAATTCCTAATTCCTAATTTTAGTCAGGGTGTCACTACCAGCAGCATCTGCTCCGGGTCGAGGTGCTTGGCGACGGCGGCCCGGACCTGCTCGGGCGTGACAGCAGCGTAGGCCTCCTCATCTACAAGTAGAGGCGAAGCCGCTCCTTCGAAGAGTGCCCGCCCCAACCGATAGGCTCGCGAGGCAGCTGACAACCCCCGCAGCATACGGCTTCGGCGTTGGCGTGCATTCAGCCGCGCCAGGTCGTCGGCCGAAAGGGGCCGGCCGGCGAGTCCTTCCACCAGCTCCTTGAGCAGAGCTGCCACCCGTTCCCGATTCTCTGGCCGGGTCCCCACCGAGGCCGAGAGGATCCACCCCCCGCCGGGAAGGTGGCGGGCGCCCGCTCCCAGGCGATAGGCGAGCCCTTCGCGCTCACGGATCACCGCCACCATGCGATCGGAGAGCGCGTCCATGCCGACGAGGAGGGCAGCGCGGTCCTGCGCCTCGACCTCGGCGATTCGTCCCCAAAGAACGGTCACCTGAGGCGCCTCGCCCAAATCGATCTCTGGAGCCTTTGCCGCCGGCCGGGCCGCCGGGTAGGGACCTCGCAGGGGGGCGGCGTCCGGCCCGCCCGAAAATGCGTCCTCGATGAACTCGAGCGTCCGATCGGGAGGCAGGGGTGAGGCCACCGTGAGCACGAGACGATTGGGAGCGAAGTAGCCGTCCGGCCAGCTTCCCCAGAGCTCCCGGACCCTCTCCGGTTCCGGAATCGCCGCTCCGACCGGCCCGGAGACCGGCTTGGCGAGCGGGTTTCCCGCTCCCAGCAGGGTCGTGGCAAAAACCTGTCCAGCCCGCTCGCCGCCGCGGTTGTCGGCCTTCCGCTCGGCCTCGTGAGAATCCACGCCGGACCTCCAACCTTCGTCATCCCACGCCGGAACCCGGACCATTTCGGCAAGGATCCCCACCGCTTCCTGCAGACTCCGCGCCGGTCCCTCGACACGGACATAGGAAAAATCAGGCACGTGATAGCGATTGTCGAAGGGAATCATTGGCGAGTCCGCCGCCTTGACCTCGATTCCCGCGCGTTCGACCCGGCGCCCCAACTCTCGCGAGCCGGCCAGGACGGATCCGCCGGGGAGGAGCCGATGGATGAGATCGACCACGCCGGGCGCGTCCTCCGACTCGAAGAGCGTCCGGTCTGCGGCCAGAAGATGGACACCAAAGACGTCGCCGCCGGTCTCCGGGAGGATACCCACCACCATCCCGTTGGGAAGGGTCGTGATCAGGCTGCCGAGGGGACCCGCCACGAGCGTCGAGGCAGCCTCGCGCGGCGCAGGGGCCACCGCTGCGGGCAAGGCCGCTCGGCCCGCCGGGCCGCCGTCACCCAGCCAGACCGCCCGCGAGCGCCCACCCATGTCTTCGAGGAGCGCGGAGGCGGCCCTTCGAACCTCCTCCGGACCCACCTCGGGTGGATCGACGGACGCCGAGAGCGGCTCGCGCGCGGCGGCCAGGGCCTCGCCGTAGAAGACCGCTGCGTAGTGCAGACGCTGACCGGTGAGAGCCCGCTCGGCCGCCCATGCTCGCTGGAGATCCAGCACATCCCCGTCGCTCGGCCCGACGGACGCCGCACTGAGACCGCCCAGAACGCGAGCCAGCAGGAGTTTGGGGTCGGCGCCGGAGGCCGCTTCGACCCGCACCTCGAGCAGATCGCGCGGTTCGCGCGGCATCCGGGTGACGCTGACCTCCCCCGCCATCTCGGGCACGAGATCCGAGGCGAGGGGTCCGGAGGAATCCCCGAGCCAGCGAGCGAGCAGCTCGAGGGCGGTACCGTCCGAGACAATCGAGTCAGGCGCGGCGAGCACCACGGCAAGCGTCCCGCCCGCCGAGCCGTCGGCCCCTCCATGCATTCTCCCTCCCATCCCCATGCCCTTCGGCGGCATCCCGCCTCCCCCGCCGGCCGCCTCCGGGGCCGGGGCTGGGGCCGAGGCCCACTCGCCCCAGCCGGCCCAACCAAGCGGATCCGGACGCGCCGGGGCGGCGGCGCCAGGACCCAGCTTCGTGAACGGAACGAGCACCTCCTCGAGACCCGCCACGGGCAGATCACCGGTGATGAGCAGGCGGTAGCCCCCGGCGCCGTAATGCGCCTTCCAATAGCTAACGACCTCCTCCCGGGTCGTGGCCTCGACAGTCTCGATAAATCCCCCGACAGGATGCTGCAACGGCGTACCCGTCCACAGGAGAGAGCGGAGAAGCTCCTCCCTGAGGCCGTCCGGAGAGGCGTGGTCCTTTGCCAGCTCCTCGAGGATGACCTTCTTCTCCTTCTCGTAGGTGGCGGGTACGATCTTGGATCGCGTGAGCATTCCCGCGACCAGTTCGGCCGCAGCTGCCGCCTCCTGTCGCGGAGCAAGGGCGAAGTAGACGGTCGCCTGCTCCCGGGTGAAGGCGTTCATGTAAACCGACAGGCTTTCAAACGCCTCCGTGACCCCACGCTCATCAAGATCGTCGAAGCCGTCAAAGAGCAGGTGCTCGAGGTAGTGCGAGAGACCGGCCATCGCCGGCTCCTCATCTTGTGACCCCGCGGACACCGCAACGGTGATCAGGACCGTCCCCGATCCCGGGCGCGGCCACAGCAGGGCCCTCGCTCCGGAAGGAAGGACCCGCTCCACCGGCCCCTCCACTACGGGTTCATCCGTCGCAGCAGCCGACAACGAAGGGACCTGGAGGCAGACGAACGACATCACGCAGACGACGAGCAACAGGCGGTAAAACATCGAAATATTCATGGGGCGGATTGTAGCGTGGATTGGGCTCGGAGAGCCGCTCCCGACGTCAACGGGGACTTCCCTCCTCGCGCTCTCCGAGAGGATGCCAGGCACCTCCGAGGAAGCGCGCCCGGGCGCGGGCAGCGCCCCCCGTGTCAGCCGACTGCTTCCCCGCGCCGATAAATCCGAAATTCGAAATTCGAAATCTCCGGCACGCCCGGTCATCGCGCCCAAGCGCGGGCATATCGTCGCGAGCTCCCCGTCCGCCCCCTCGCGCCGATAATTCCGAATTCCGAATTCCTAACTCCTAATTCCTAATCGTTGATGCCTCTCTGTTACCATCTGCCCGTGAGCCCGTTCCAACGTCTCCTGGGCTACATGCGCCCCTACCTCACGCAGATTGCGGCGGCCGCGATCATGCTGGCGATCGCCGGCGGGCTGATGTCTCTGGTGGTGGCAACCCTCAAGCCGATCGTCAACCAGATAACGGTCGCTCAGCCGGAAGCCGCGACCAACGCCGAGCCAGAGGACCTGGACCTTCTCGACCGTCTCGTCGAGAGGCTCCCTGTCGAGGAGTGGTCGGCATGGCTACACGAGCGACCCTTGGTCAAGGTTCCTTTCCTGCTGGTCGGGCTCTTCTTCATCCGCGGCATTATGCTCTACTTCGGCGAGTACCTCACGACCAGGACCGGCGCCGCCGTGATCCGGGATCTCCGCGCCGATCTCTACTCATCCCTGGTCTTCCAGTCCCAGAGCTTCTTCCGCACCCACCAGACCGGTCAGGTTATGTCCCGCCTCCTCAACGACGTGCAGCGCATCCAGCGCGTCTCGACCCGCGTGCTCGCCGACCTTTTCCGAGTGGGGGCGATGGCTCCGGCGATGCTCATCCTGGTGCTGATTTACGACTGGCGCATGACCCTCTTCGCACTGGTGGTGCTGCCGATCATGGGATACCCCGTCATGCGCCTTGGGAGGCGTCTACGCAAGGCGTCCACCCGCTCGCAGGAGTCCACCGCCGAAGCCGCCAACCAGCTCAAGGAGACCGTCACCGGCATCAAGGTCGTGCAGGCATTCACGATGGAGAACATCGCCGTCAACCACTTTAATCAGTCCCTGGCTCGCCTGTTCAAGGTTGATCTTCAGGCGGGTAGGGCGGCTGCTCTCTCCGGGCCAATCGTCGAGGTCGTCGGCGCCATCGCGGCCGGCGTCCTGTTCTACGTTGCCGGCAAGGGCTTCGCAGCCGGGTCCGTGGATCCGGGGAACTTCGTGGTCGTGGTCGGGGGACTCACCTTCCTCTTCATGTCCGCGCGCCGCCTCAACTCGATCAATGTCGAGATACAGCAGGCTCTGGCGGCAGCAGTTCGGGTCTTCGAGATGATGGATTGGCCACCGGATGTGTCCGACGCACCGGACGCGGTGCCCTTCGAGGGACAGCCCGGGGAGATCAGCTTTGAAAACGTGGGGTTCACGTACCCGGGGAGCGACTGCCAGGCGCTCACGGGTATCAATCTGAGGCTTCAACGCGGGGAGATGGTCGCGCTGGTCGGCCCCTCGGGCGCGGGCAAGACCACCCTGGCCAACCTCATGCTGCGATTTGCCGATCCCTCGCAGGGCACAGTCGCCATTGACGGGCAGGACCTGCGCGACCTGACCCTGGACTCGCTGCGCTCGAACCTCGGCCTGGTGACCCAGGAGACGGTTCTCTTCGACGCCACGGTCCGCAACAACATCACTGCGGGCCGCGAGGATGTGCCTCTGGACCGGGTTCGCGAGGTCGCTGCGGCCGCCCAGGCCAACGAGTTCGTGTCAGCCCTCCCCGAGGGCTACGAGACCCGCCTGGGTGAGGACGGCGCCCGTCTCTCGATGGGGCAACGCCAACGCCTCACCATCGCCCGAGCCCTCTTCAAGGACCCACCGTTCCTGGTCCTCGACGAGGCCACCTCGGCCCTCGATGCCGAGTCGGAGAATGAGGTTCAGAAGGCGATGAAGACCCTCCTCGAGGGTCGCGGGAGCCTGGTCATCGCCCATCGCCTGGCCACGATCCGCGAGGCCGACCGCATCGTCGTGCTCGACGAGGGTCGAATCGTGGAGGAGGGCGATCACCGGGAGCTGCTCGCGCTCGGCGGGCTTTACGCGCACCTTCACCAGCTTCAGTTCCAGGAGTGAAGGTCTCAGGTCACAGGTCTCACGTCGCAGGTTTCAGGTCGCACCGAGATTGTCGATTCGAACCCTTCGATGCCAAGCCTATTCTGCAACTTTCTTGAGTTTCTCAATGAAACCTGAGACCTGAGACCTGAAGCCTATGCAGCCTGAGACCTGAGACCTGAAGCCTGTGCAGCCTGAGACCTGAGACCTGAAGCCTGCGTCCTGAGACCTGCTTCGGCCTGA
>Ga0209013_10000339_pt1 | contig 41022 bp, 36 predicted proteins | sample Cruoilmetagenom2_FD_187291 | JGI IMG/M metagenome (GOLD analysis project Ga0209013, IMG submission 187291) | Oil polluted marine microbial communities from Coal Oil Point, Santa Barbara, California, USA - Sample 2 (SPAdes) (version 2) | ecosystem: Environmental > Aquatic > Marine > Oil seeps ...
CACCGACGAGCCCTACACGGCATACGAAAACACCCCCGACCGGATTCGGCAGCAGGAGTTCTACAGCTGGTGGGCCACGCTCGGTGTGAGGTTCGACCTGTAGGTCTCTGAACGACTGAACGCGATCCCCGGGGCAACCGGCCCCGGGGATCGCAGCAAGTTCTTCCATGAACGGTCGGAAATATCTCCAGCCATCGGTGTAGGCGGATGAGAAACCAGGAATGATTATTAAACAAGGGAAAGCGGCAAGCACATGAACAAGACCACGGTGGGCGTGATCGGGACGGGTCGAATCGGCAGGATGCATGCCGAGAACCTGGTCCATCACATTCCGGAAGCGAACCTCAGGGCGGTCGCCAGCCCCCACCTTGACGAGACCTGGGCGGAGGGGCTCGGCATCCCAGTGCGGTCCACGGACGTCAAAGCCGTCTTCGATGATCCTTCGATAGAGGCCGTCGTCATCGCCGCATCGTCAGACCTCCACGTCGAGCTGATACGGCAGGCGGCGGAGGCCGGCAAGCACATCTTCTGCGAAAAACCGGTGGCCTTCGAACCGGGACCGATCGAGGAGATCCTCAGGGTTGCGGCCGACGCCGGCATTCGGCTCCAGGTGGGCTTCAACCGACGTTTCGACCCCAGCCTGCTCAAGGCATCCGAAGCGGTTCGCGGCGGCGAGATCGGCGACATCCACACCATCCGCGTCACCAACCGCGACCCCACCCCCCCCGACATCGACTTCGTGCGACGCTCCGGTGGCCTCTTCTTCGATTTCACCGTCCACGATTTCGACACCGTGCGCTTCCTGAGCGGGAGCGAGATTGTAGAACTCTTTGCGGTCGGCGAGGTTCTGATCGACCCCGAGATCGGGGCGGCAGGCGATATCGACACCGCGGTCATCACCCTCCGCCTCGCGAACGGAGCCCTGGCCGTGATCGACAACAGCCGCCACGCCGTCTACGGACAGGACCAGAGATTCGAGGTCTTTGGTTCGTCCGGCAGCGTGGCGGTCGACAACACCCGCGCCACCTTCGTCACCACGAGCACGAGCAGCGGCGTCTTCGCCGAGCGATTGCACGGGTCTTTCGGCGACCGTTACCGCGAGGCTTTCGTCGCCGAGCTCGGCGGTTTTCTGAGCTCGGTACGAGAGGGCCAGCCGGTGGCGGTTGGTGCGGAGGACGCGCTGGCCGCCGTGAGGGCGGCCCATGCCGCCCGGCGGTCGCTCCAGGAAAACCGACCCATTCGCCTCGACGAAGCGGCGGCGACCCACATGGTCGGCGGAGGGGGGTCGCGATGAAGACCATCACCACCGGCATCCTCGGCGCGGGCAGGATCGGGCGGTTGCACGGCGACAATATCCTGCGGATGAACGGCGTCGACCTCAAGGCTGTGGCCGATCCGTACGCCGACTTCGGGAGCTGGCCGAAGGCCGCGGTCGCCACCGGCGAGGACCCGGACCTCGTTCTGGGCGACGACGCCATCGAAGCCGTGCTCATCTGTTCGCCGACCCCGACCCATGCCGATTTCATCGAGCGCGCGGCTGCGGCCGGCAAGCACGTGTTCTGCGAGAAGCCGATCGATCTCGAGCCGGATCGCATCCGGCGAACTCTAGCTACTGTCGAAGAGGCTGGAGTCAAGCTCCAGGTCGGCTTCAACCGGAGGTTCGACCCTACCTTTGCACGGGTGAAGCAGGCGGTGGCCGACGGCGAGATCGGAAACATCCACCTCGTCAAGATCACCTCGAGGGATCCGGAGGCGCCGCCCGCCGACTACGTCGCGAGCTCGGGCGGCATCTTCCTCGACATGACGATCCACGACTTCGACATGGTGCGTTTCCTGTCCGGGGCTGAGATCGTCGAGGTCCACGCCTACGGCGCGGTTCTCATCGACCCCGAGATCGGCGACGCCGGGGACGTGGACACCGCCATGACCACCCTGAGGCTGTCGAACGGCGCCCTCGCCGTGATCGAGAACAGCCGCCAGGCGGTCTACGGCTACGACCAACGGGTCGAGGTCTTCGGCTCGAAGGGCAGCGTCGAGGCGTTCAATGAGGTGCCGGCCCAGATCCGGCTGAGCACGGCTGAGGGGTTGCGTTCGGAGAATCCCCTCTATTTCTTTCTCGAGCGGTATCAAGAGTCATTCGTTGCCGAGCTCGAGGCCTTCTTTGCCTGTGTTCGTGAAGGCGAGGCGACGTCGGTCGACGGTCGTGACGGCCTGATGTCGGTTGTGGTCGGTCTTGCTGCGACCAGGTCGCGGGCCGTCAACCGGCCGGTGATGGTCGAATCACGGGCTATTCACTCGACTGGTGAAAGGCCATGAATCCACTCCGCGTTTTCCTCACCGGTCCGGATCTTCCGCAGCTGGCAAGCCGCGAGGAGATCGACCGGATCTACAAGCGGCATCGCCTGCGTATCATGCTGGCGATCACCATCGGTTACGGCCTCCTCTACACCTGCCGCCTGGCTCTCTCGGTGGTCAAGAAGCCGCTCATCGACGGCGGCATCTTCACGCCGGAGCAACTCGGCATCATCGGGTCGGCGATCTTCTATGCCTACGCGTTCGGCAAGCTCACCAACGGTTTCCTCGCGGATCACATGAACGTCAAGGTGTTCTTCGCTTTCGGGGTTTTGATATCGGCGCTGCTCAATATCGGCATGGGCTTCTCCACCGTTCTTTGGGTGTCGGTCGTGCTGTGGGGCCTCAACGGCTGGTTCCAGGGTTTTGGGGCCCCGACGGGGGCCGTTTCCATGGCGAACTGGTTCAGCCCCCGCGAGCGGGGTCGAATCTACGGTATTTGGAGCACCGCCCACGCTATCGGCGAGGGTTTGACCTTTGTCGCGGTGGCGGGTCTCGTCTCGTTATTTGGATGGCAGGCCGGATTCTGGGGTCCGGGGGTGCTCTGCATCTTTGTTGCTCTCGGCGTGTACCTGCTCGTCCAGGATCGTCCGCCGACCCTCGGACTGCCGTTGGTCGCTGACTGGAAGAACGATCACGTGGACGACGCGCCCGAAGGTGAGGCCCAACCGGAGAGCACCTGGGCCACCCAACGTGCGATCCTGAAGATCCCCGCCATCTGGGTGCTAGCGCTCTCGAGCGCCATGATCTACGTGACGCGCTACGCCATCAACAGCTGGGGCATTCTCTATCTGCAGGAGGCGAAGGGCTACTCGCTGATCCAGGCTGGCGCCGTCATCTCGGTCAATACCATCGCCGGAATCCTCGGTGCGGTCGCCTACGGGTTCTCTTCGGACAAGATCTTCAACGCTCGCCGGCCGCCCACCAACCTGATCTTCGCGGTAGTCGAAATCGTCGGCCTCCTGATGATCTTCTTCGTTCCGACCGGCGGTCCGGCGTTTATGACCATCGCGTTCTTCATTTACGGATTTGGGCTAACGGGGCTGGTCACGGCGCTCGGCGGTCTCTTCGCCATGGACATCGTGCCGAGGCGGGCGGCCGGAGCGGTGATGGGTTTTGTGGGCGTCTTCAGCTACGTCGGCGCGGCCATTCAGGAGCGGATCAGCGGCATCCTGATCGACCGTGGATCGACGATCATCGACGGGGTTCGGCACTACGATTTTTCGACCGTGATCTGGTTCTGGGTTGGATCGTCGGTACTGTCGTTGATCCTCGCCACGACCCTGTGGCGGGTACGCGTGAGGGATTGAAAATGACGGAAGGAACATCAGTGATGCAAGGAAACCATCGTTTCGACGTCGCCACTATCGGCAACTACACCAAGGATACGATCGTCACCGCGGCGGGAACGGTGTATGCGGACGGAGGAGGCTTCAGCTACGCCGCGTACGCCGCCCACAGTCTCGGCTGTGAGGTCGCGGCGATCACCCGTCTGGCTGCTGAGGATTTCCACGTCGTCAGGGACCTGGAGGAGGCGGGGATCACAGTCTTCGCTACCGAGACCCCGAGCTCGACCTTGATGCGGCTCGAGTACCCAACCGCAAACGTCGACGAACGCCTTCTGTCGGTGGCGGCAAGTGCCGGCTCATACACCCCCGAACAGGTGCGGGATGTCAATGCGAAGGCTTACATCATCAGCCCCTCCTTCCGAGGTGAGATGCCGATCGACGTCTTTCAAGAGCTCAGGACCAAGGACGCGATGATCAGCGCGGATGTGCAGGGGTTCGTCCGCATCCGTCATGACGACGGACGGTTGGAGCACGTCGACTGGCCGGAGAGGCACGAGGTACTGTCCCTGGTGGACATCCTCAAGGCGGACATCGTCGAGGCCGAGTCGCTCACCGGTGAGACGGACATCAAGCTCGCGGCGCGGGCGATGGCGGCCCTCGGGCCCCGGGAGATCGTGATTACCCATCGCAACGGGATCCTGGTCCATGCCGACGGGCACTTCTTCGAGGCCGAGTTCCACTCCAAGGCGATTGTCGGCCGCAGCGGCCGCGGGGACAGCTGTCTCGGGTCGTACGTGGCGGCGCGGTTGGAGCACCCGCCCGAGGAGGCCATCGGCTGGTCGGCCGCGGTCACCAGTTTGAAGATGGAGGCCAACGGCCCGATTCTGAGGGAATACAAGGAGATCGTGGATCTTGTCGAGCGGAAATACAGCAGCGCGCGAGTCATGAGTTAACCGGCGTACCCGGGATACCCCGGCGCCGCGACCAAAACAAAGGAGGAGTGTCATGAGAGGAATGGTGCTTGATGCGAAGTGGGAGCCGAAGGCCGATTACACGGTTTCGGAGTGGGAGAAGGAGACCGGCAAGGCGATCAACGGCAACGCCATTTGGCACAACCCCACCCTGGAGGTTCGCGACTGGCCGGATCCAAAACCCGGCCCCAAAGAGGTTCTGCTCGAGATCCAGGCCTGCGGCGTGTGCGGGTCCGACATGCACTTCTACGAGACCGATGACCAGAACTATATTCTCTATCCGGGTCTGACCAGGTTCCCCACCATCCTCGGCCACGAGTTCTCGGGCAAAGTGGTTGAGGTCGGCAAGGAAGTGACTCTCCTCCAGCCGGGCAACATGGTGACGGTGGAGGAGATGATCTGGTGCGGCCGCTGCATCCCGTGCCGCAACGGCTACCCCAACCACTGCACGAATCTGGAGGAGATCGGATTCACGATCCCCGGCGCCTTCGCCAACTACATCGCGGTCGACGAGAAATTCTGCTGGAAGATCGACGCCATCGCGGAGCGGGTGGGCAGCGAGGAGAAGGCCTACGAGCTGGCAGCCCTCACCGAACCGACCTGCGTCGCCTACAACGCGATGTTCGAGCGCGCCGGCGGTTTCAAACCCGGCCACTTCGTCGCGGTCTTCGGCGCGGGACCGATTGGGCTGGCGGCCATCGCGCTGGCAAAGGCTGCCGGCGCGAGCACCATCGCCGCCTTCGAGGTGTCGCCGCAGCGTGTGGAGCTGGCCAAAATGGTCGGCGCCGACTTCGCCTACGACCCGCGGGAGGTGGCGGCGGGTGAGCTCCTCATGGAGCACAGCAAGGGAGCCGGGTTCGACTTCATGGTCGAGGCTGCCGGCGTCCCCGAGTTGGTGATTCCGGAAATGGAGAAGGGTCTCGCCATCAACGCGAAGATCGTTCAGATCGGCCGCGCCGCGAAGAAGGTGCCGATGTACCTCGAGGCCTTCCAGGTCCGTCGCGCTCAGGCGTACGGCGCCCAGGGCCACTCGGGGCACGAGACCTTCCCCAACGTCATTCGCCTGGTGGCATCGGGCCGCATCGATCTGAGCCCGATCATCACCTCGACGTACAAACTCGAGGACACGGTGGCCGCGATCGGTAAGTCGACCGATCGGACAGATGGCAAGATCATCGTCAAGCCGAACTGAGCTGAAAGCAAAGGTAGAAGGAGAATCCCAATGACAGACTTCCCAGAAGATCCGAAGCTGTTGACCACCGACCAGCCGGATCTGTTTTTCGAAGACAACACGGTGGGACGTTGCAAGAAAGAGGTGTGGGACGCCAGCGACGAAGAGGTCGACGCGATCCTCGCCGAGTACGGTGTCCCCTCGCCCTGCGAGTGGGGCAAGTCCGGCTCGTACATTCAGACCACGGTCCGTCACCAGGTGGAGGCCGAGCGTCGAAAGAATGACATCGTCTTCATTCCGATCGGTTGCACCGAGCTCCACGGCCGCCACCTGCCCAGTGCCTCGGACACCCTCTATGTGAGCCAGATCTGCGAAGGCGTGCGCCGATACACCGCCAAAAGGGGAGCGCCGGTGAGTCTCGCGCTGCCGCCGCTGAACTACGGTTCGCACCCCTACCACCACCTCGGCATGCCGGGGACCGTGATCGTGCGTGAGAATGTTGCCCGCGAGTTTCTTATCGACGTCATGCTGGGTCTGTGGAACGACGGCTTCCGTAAGCAGGTGCTCATCAACAACCACGGCCATTTATGGATGCTCGAATCTGCAATCCAGCAATTTCAGAAGCGCTATCAGTTGCCCGGTGTCTTTCGGGTCATCGACTGGCACCGAGCGGTCCGCGAGTTCTTCCGCACCGGTCCCAAGGGCGGCAAGATGGACACCAATTTCGTCCACGCCGACGAGTCGGAGACCTCGCTCGGGCTCCTGCTCCACCCCGACATGGTGGATATGAAATACGCGGTGGACACCGAGGGCAAGGGATATCTGCCCGACGGCCACTTCGACAAGTCGGTGGATCCTTTCGGCCGGCCGAGCCGCTGGTCCGAGGGTGAGGGACACTTCGCGATCGAGATTGCGGCTACCCCGGAGGGTGTGGTCGGCAAGTCGACGCACGGCGCCGCCGACAAGGCGAAAAGGCCGGTGGCGGCGATCCTGCGTTACCTGACGCTTCTCAATGATCAAACTCTCGAGGCCTTCCCTGCGGGCACGGTGCCTCCGGTGGAGGAGGTCACTCTGCGCACCAAGGCCGAAATGGAGCCCTATCTGCGCGAGCCTTTGAGCGAGGGTTGGAAGCCCGTCTACCAGCTGCCGCAGATTGGTCAACATTAGGTAATGGACTGATGAAAATCAGCGTAGTGCTGTCGACCCACGCCGCCGCCTTCGAGGCGGTGGCCTTCAAGGGCGACTTCGCGGCCAACGTCGCGAAGATCGCGGGCTGGGGGTATGACGGCGTCGAACTCGCCGTGCGCGATCCATCTTTGGTGAACGCCGGCGACCTCGAGCGCGTTGTTGCGGGCAACGGCCTCGTGGTTCCCGCCATTGGCACCGGCCAGGCGTGGGGTGAGGAGGGCCTGTCGTTCACCAGCGGCGACCCGGCGGTTCGCGCTGCGGCAATCGAGCGCATCTCGAGTCACGTGCCGCTGGCTGCGCACCTCGATGCCATCGTCATTCTCGGACTCATCCGCGGCATCACTCCTGAAGGCCAGACCCACGAGCAATCGATGGAATACCTGGTGGAGGCCATCCAGCAGTGTGCGGCGGCGGCAGAGGGCACCGGCGTTCGCTTTGCCCTCGAGCCCATGAATCGCTACGAGACCGATCTCATCCACACCGCAGCCGACGGCCTGGAGCTTATCGAGCGCGTCGCTGCGGACAACTTCGGACTGTTGCTCGACACCTTCCACATGAACATCGAGGAGCCGGATATCGGGGAGAGCATCAAGAAGTGCGGTGACCGCATCTTCCATTTTCACGTTGCCGACTCCAACCGCTGGTTCCCGGGGGCCGGGCACCTCGACTTTGTAACGATCCTGGACGAGTTGGAGGAAACCGGATACGGCGGGTTCATTTCTGGGGAGTTCATGCCGCTGCCCGACGCCGACACCGCGGCGGAGAACGGCATCGGGTATCTGAGGAATCTGTGACCGGCCGGGTTGTGGAATGTCGGATGGGAGCTCTTCCATGAGGCTGAACAGTGCTCAGGACTTCCCGCCAGCCGCGTCGATCGATGAGCGGTCGGTCGTCGAACACGACGGTACACTGTACTTCCTGGCCCGGCGCGACGGGGCCAAGCTGCTCGGAGTCCGCGGCGATGCCGCCTTGTTCGAGGGTGCGCAGCTCGGCCCGAACGGCGTAAATTTCTGTCCGCTGACGCCGATCAATGCAGCGGCCCTGCGCGCTCGCCTGCCCTGGCTGCGGCCGGTCCCTTTGGGTCTTGAGACTTCGGTCGGATTTGGCGACCGCCTGGGCCTGGCGACGCCAGGTCACATCCGGGCCCTGAGGCGAGTCTGCGACGCGGAGGCAGCCATCGCCCCGATCTTCGCCCAGCAGTCGGTGCGCGAAAACGCCCGCACCGGCCGCAACCCTCAAAAGGTGCTCGACGATGCGATGTGGGGGGTTTTCGAGGAGGGGTGGCGCCTGCCCTGGGGCGCCGACGCTGACCACCTCAAGACACCGGCCGATGTCGAGGCCTTTGCTGCCGCCCGTTACACCCTCTTCACGATCGATCCCGGCGATCACGTGGATGACACGGTCAATGACGGACCCGCCACCGAGGTCGAGGCCAAGGTCCTCTCCCTGCCGTGGGAGATGCTCGAAGACCGTCCTGACGACATGGCGAAGAGGTACCTGGGCGCCCCAATCGAGCTGGACGAATCGTCGGTGACGATCGACCGTCCGGCACTGTGGCGGTCGGCCGCGAAATACGGACGAGCCGTTGCCCACACAGTAGAAATGTACCGCGAGATCGAGCATCACATGCGGGAACGGCGATTCGAGATCGAGGTCTCGGTGGATGAGACCGAGAGCCCCACGACCGTCGCCGATCACATTTACATCGCCGGTGAGCTGCAGCGGCTCGGAGTGCGCTGGGTCGGTCTCGCACCCAGATTCGTGGGCCGATTCGAAAAGGGCGTCGACTACATCGGCGACCTCGAGACCTTTGCTGCCGAGTTTGAAAAGCATGCGGCGGTGGCGCGGGCCTTCGGGCCGTACAAGCTGAGTCTGCACTCGGGCTCGGACAAGTTCAGGATCTACCCGATCGCTGCCAGGCTGACCGCGGCCGGCAACGCCGCAAGCGGACCACTGGCCCACCTCAAAACCGCTGGCACCAGCTATCTGGAAGCGCTGCGGACGGTGGCTACGGTCGACCCCGAGCTGTTCCGCGACATCCTCGGGCTGGCGCGCGAAAACTACGAGACCGACCGCGCGACCTACCACGTCTCGGCCGAGCTGGTGAAGGTGCCCACCGGAGACGAGCTCGGCGATGAGGATCTGCCGGGTCTCCTGGAAAATCTCGACGCGCGGGAGGTGCTGCACGTGACCTTCGGCTCGATCCTCGATAGCTTCGGCGACCGGTTGCGGGCGACCCTGTGCTCCAACGAGAATGTGTATTGGGATGTATTGGCGGCGCACTTCGAGCGCCACCTGCGGCCGTTCGTGCAATAAAGAGGGTGCGAAAGGGACGAAGGATGGAATCCAGCGAAAGAGCTCCAACCTACGATTTCACCGGCCGCACGATGGTCGTCACCGGCGGTGCGGGCATCCTCGGTGGCGAGCTGGCCTGCGTTCTGGTGGCCAGCGGTGCAAATGTGGCGATCCTCGACCGCGACCCGGCGTTGGCGGATCGCCTACAGGACCGGCTGCAACGAGGCACGGGCCGCGCGATCGTCGTCGGTGGCGACGTGCTGGACACGAAGGCTCTGACTGAAACCGAAGAGGCCATCAGCGCCGAACTCGGGCCGATCGACACCCTGATCAACGCTGCCGGCGGCAACCATCCCCGAGCCACCACCGGCGAGGATCTCCCGTTCTTCGACCTTCCGGCCGAGGCCTTGCGCTTCGTCGGCGAGCTCAACCTGCTCGGCACGATCCTGCCGTGCCAGGTCTTCGGGCGAACCATGGTCGACCAGGGGCGCGGCGTCATCCTCAACATCTCGTCCATGAACGCTTTTCGTCCCTTGACGCGGATTCCGGCTTACTCGGCGGCAAAGGCGGCGGTGAGCAACTTCACCCAGTGGTTGGCGGTGCACATGGCCAAGGAGTACTCGCCGGAGATCCGCGTCAACGCCTTGGCCCCGGGTTTTTTCCTGACCGAGCAGAACCGCTTTCTCTTGACCGAAAAGGGCTCCGGCGAGCTCACCGAGCGTGGCCGGACCATCATCGAGCACACCCCCATGGGACGCTTCGGCGAGCCTGCGGACCTCCTCGGCGCCGCCTTGTGGCTGCTGTCACCGGCTTCAGCGTTCGTCACCGGTGTCGTGGTGCCGGTCGACGGTGGCTTCTCGGCATTCAGCGGCGTGTGAGCGACCAGGAGAGGTGATGATGACGTCCTATCCTGAAGCAGCCCGGCCGCTGGCCGAACTCGCTCCCCGGAAGGGTTTTTTCATCGGCATCGACTCCGACGGCTGCGCCTTCGACACTATGGAGGTCAAGCACAAGGAGTGTTTCATCCCCCAGATCATCCAGCACTGGGGGTTGCAGCCGGTTTCCAAGTACGCCCGCGAGGCGGCGGAGTTCGTCAACCTCTACTCGAAATGGCGTGGCATCAACCGCTGGCCGGCACTGGTGATGGTCTTCGATCTCTTGCGGGAAAGGGCCGAGGTCCAGGCGCGTGGCATCGAACCGCCAAAGGCGCGGAGGCTGCGCGAGTTCATCAACGACGACGGTTTCCCAAAGAGCAACGACGGTCTTGCGGCCTACATGGCCGCCCACCCCGACCCCGAGCTCGACACCGCGATGGCGTGGACCGAAGGGGTCAACGCCGCGGTGGCCGAGATGGTTCATGGGGTGCCCCCGTTTCCCTGGGTGCGCGAGAGTCTGGCGGCGCTGGCCGACACCGCCGATCTGATCGTAGTCTCGGCGACGCCTGTGGAAGCGTTGACCCGCGAGTGGCAGGAGCACGACATCGCGAAATTCGTGCGGGTGATTGCCGGCCAGGAAATGGGCAAAAAAGCGCTCCACCTCGAGCTCGCCGCCAGCGGGAAGTTTCCCGCCGACCGCATCCTGATGATCGGCGACGCCCCCGGCGACATGCAGGCGGCGCGTGCTAATGGCGCCCTCTTTTTCCCCATCAACCCGGGCCATGAGGAGGCGTCGTGGCGGCGTTTCCATGACGAAGCGCGCCATCGTTTCCTCGAAGGCTCCTACGGTGGTGGGTACGAGGAGGCGCTGATCGCGGAGTTTGAGGAACTCCTCCCGGAGACGCCGCCGTGGCAGAGCTGACGCGGCTGCAGACCGCTACGGTTCTCGGCGCCGGCGACGCGACGCGCAGTCTGACCGAGGCGGAGGTCCGCGATCTGCTCGCCGAGGGCCTGGAGCAGGCCGACCTTGGCGGAAAGCGTGTGCTGATGATCATTCCCGACGGCACCCGTACGGCGCCGCTGCCTCTGATCTTCCGGCTTTTTCGCGAGCTCCTTCGCGGCCGGGTTGAGGCGCTCGACTACCTGGTGGCTTTGGGGACGCACTTTCCGATGGACGATGCCGCGCTGAGCCAACTGCTCGGCGTTTCGGTGAGCAACGGCCGGGCCGGGGACTCACGTATTTTCAACCATCGCTGGGAGCTGGAAGCGACGTTTACCACCATCGGCGTTCTCTCGGCCGCCGAGATCGAAGCGGCCAGCGAGGCCAAGCTCTCGATCGAGGTGCCGGTGCGGCTCAACCGCCTGGTTGGAGACCCCGCGGACTCCGCGCAGTACGATCAGCTCATTGTCTGCGGACCGGTCTTCCCGCACGAAGTTGCAGGTTTTTCCGGGGGTAACAAATACTTCGTGCCCGGTGTCGCCGGGCCCGAGATCATCGACGTCACCCACTGGTTGGGCGCTTTGTTGACCAGCCGTGAAATCATCGGGACCACCGACACCCCGGTGAGGCGACTGATCGACCGCGCGGCCTCGTTCATTCCGACGCCACGATTCCTGATTGCCATGGTGATGCATGGCGAGAATCTGCACGGGCTCTACATCGGAGGTATGGACGAGGCATGGCGAGCCGCCACCGAGCTTTCGGCCGAGCTCGACATCGTCACCGTCGAGAGACCGTTTAAGCGTGTGCTGTCGATGGTGCCGGAAATGTACGACGATCTGTGGACCGGCGCCAAGGGGATGTACAAGCTCGAGCCGGCGATCGCCGACGGCGGCGAGGTCGTGATCTACGCCCCCCACATCACCGAGGTGTCGTATGTGCACGGCAGACACCTCGACCGGATCGGCTACCACGTGCGCGACTACTTTCTGGCGCATTGGGAGCGCTTTCAGGATGTGCCGTGGGGGGTGATCGCCCACTCGACCCACCTGCGTGGCGACGGAAGCTTCATCGACGGCGTTGAGAAACCTCGGATTCAGGTCACCCTCGCCACGGGTATTCCGCGCGAGCGGTGCGAGCGGATCGGGCTCGGTTATGTGGACCCGGACACAATCGACCCGGAGTCGTGGGCCTTTCGTGAGGACGAAGGCGTTCTCTTGGTTCGCAGGGCAGGTGAGAAGCTGTACCGGTTGAAGGACGGAAGCGCGTGACGATCGATGGAGGATTGTTGATGGAAAAGGCGGACATCGGGCTCATCGGGCTCGCGGTGATGGGCCAGAATCTGGTTCTCAACATGAACGACCATGGCTTCAGGGTGGCGGTTTTCAACCGCACGCTTTCGAAGGTGGACGAGTTCCTGAACGGCAGTGCCCGCGATACCAAGGTCATCGGCACCCACTCCATCGAAGAGTTCGCGGCGGCCCTCGCACGGCCGCGTCGGGTGATGCTGCTGGTCAAGGCCGGCCCACCGGTGGATGAATTTATCGAGATGCTCCTGCCCCATCTCGAAGAGGGCGACATCATCATCGATGGTGGTAACTCCAACTACAACGACACCATCCGCCGCACCGCGTACGTCGAATCCAGGGGTTTGCTCTACATCGGGACGGGGGTTTCGGGCGGAGAGGAAGGCGCGCGATTCGGTCCTTCGATCATGCCCGGAGGGTCCGAGGCCGCATGGCCCCACGTCAAGCCGATCTTCCAGGCGGTGTCGGCCAAAGTGGAGGACGGTTCTCCCTGCTGCGACTGGGTGGGTTCGGACGGCGCCGGTCATTTCGTCAAGATGGTCCACAACGGCATCGAGTACGGCGACATGCAGTTGATCTGTGAGTCCTATCAGCTGATGAAGGAGGGTCTCGGCCTCGACCACGATCGGATGCACAATATATTTGCCGACTGGAATGACGGTGAGCTGGACTCCTACCTGATCGAGATCACCCGCGACATCCTCGGCGTCAAGGACGAGGACGGGTCTCCTCTGGTGGAGAAGATCCTGGACACGGCGGGCCAAAAGGGCACCGGCAAGTGGACCGCGATGTCGGCTCTGGAGATGGGCATTCCGTTGACTCTCATCGGTGAGGCGGTCTTCGCCCGCTTCCTGTCGGCGCTCAAGGAGGAGCGGGTCGCGGCATCCGAGGTGCTCTCCGGCCCACCTGGCGGCGCGGCTTTCGGCGGCGACCGGACGGCCTTTGTCGATGACCTCCGACAAGCGCTCTTCGCCGCCAAGATCATCTCCTATGCGCAGGGCTACATGCTGATGCGGGCGGCGGCCGAGGCCTACGGTTGGACCTTGAACAACGGCGGGATCGCCCTCATGTGGCGCGGTGGATGCATCATCCGGTCGGTTTTCCTGGGTAAGATCAAGGAGGCTTTCGACCGCGATCCGTCGCTCAGCAATCTGCTGCTTGACCCGTACTTCAAGGGACAGATCCATTGCGCCCAGGGCGCCTGGCGGCGGGTGGTCGCCCGTGCTGCGGAAATGGGGATACCGATGCCGGCCATGTCCAGCGCGCTCGCCTTCTACGACGGCTACCGCCACGGCCGGCTGCCGGCCAATCTGCTGCAGGCCCAGCGCGACTACTTCGGCGCCCACACCTACGAACGGGTCGACCGCGAGCGCGGCGAATTCTTCCACACCGACTGGACCGGCCGCGGGGGCGATGTGACCGCAAGCACCTACAAGGCCTGAGTGGAGGAGGGGATGACAGCTGACTTGGCTCGACCGGGACAAATTCGGAATTCGGAATCCTACCTATCCTCTTCATTCAGGGTGGCCGATCAGCCGAGAGGTTCCGATACCGAATGGTGGCGGGCCGTGAACGACCCGCCTACGGTTGCAGGGTACCCTCGTGTAGGCGGGTCCTTCAGGGCCCGCCACCAGGACTGGTGAGATATGCGGGCTAGAAACGTGGTGGTTGCTCAGTCCGGTGGGCCGACGCCGGTCATCAACAGCTCGCTGCTGGGGGTCATCGAGGCCTGTCGTGACCTGCCGCAGTCCTTCGGAACGGTCTACGCCGGCTATCACGGTATCGAAGGCGTGCTCCGCGAGGAGCTTCTGGATCTCAGTGCGCAGGACCCGTCGGAGATCGCCCTCCTGAGGACGACACCGTCCGCCGGTTCGGTCGGCACATGCCGCTACAAGCTCAAGGCGGGCCAGGACGAGGATTTCGAGCGCATCATCGAGGTCCTCTCGGCGCATGACGTGGGTTTCTTCTTCTACATCGGCGGCAACGACTCGATGGACACCGCCCACAAGGTTGCCGAGCTCGCCCACGACCGCGGTCTCGATCTGGTGGCCACCGGAGTGCCGAAGACCATCGACAATGACGTCGGCGACGGCGAGTTCAAGCTCATCGACCATACCCCGGGCTATGGCAGCGTGGCCCGCTACTGGGCGCTCAACGTGCAGAACGCCGACCAGGAAAATGCCGGATCCTGCCCGGCTGACCCGGTGCTGGTGATGCAGGCAATGGGCCGCAAGATCGGCTTCATCCCGGCCGCCGCCCGGCTCGCCGACCCCGAGCGGCGGATGCCGCTGTTGATCATCCTCCGCGAGTCCGGGCTTGGCCTGGCCGAGCTGACGGACCTGGTCAACGATACCCTGCGCGAGCGCGGCCGCGCGCTGGTGGTCCTCAGTGAAGGTTTCGATGTCGGCGAGATCGGAGAGCGCAAGGACAGCTTCGGCCATACGACCTTCTCGTCGAGCGAGATGACCGTTGCCCAGATCGTGGTCAACCACCTCAACCGGGTCGGACTTGCCGCACGTGGTGCTGCGCGCGGCAACACCCCCGGTACCGACCAGCGTCACAGCATCATCCACGCCTCGACGGTGGATCTCGAAGAGGCTTACGCGGTCGGACGGCACGCGGCCGTCATCGCGGCGACAGAGGGCTCGGGTTTCATGGCCACCATCCTGCGCGAACCTGGCCCGGGTTACCGGGTGCGTTACGACAAGGTGCCGCTGGAGATGGTCGCCAACTCGGAGCGCTCCTTCCCTGAGGCCTGGATCACGCCATCACGAGCCGACGTCACCGATGACTTTCTGCACTATGCCCAGCCTCTCATTGGCGAAGACTGGCCGGAGGTGCCCCTGGTTGGCGGTCTGCAACGCTTCGCTCGCCTGCAGCCGGTCTTCGCCGATCCTAAGCTCGCCGAGTACGTGCCGAAAGCCCACCGTGAATGACAACCGTCATTGGCCGATTCCGGTCGTCCTGGCTGCAGTGCTGGTTCTCGGACTGCCGTGCGCCTCCGGCGCCGAGAACCCGAACATTCCCGCCGTGGTTTTTCCAACTGCGCCGGAGACCGACGGGGTCCTCGACGACGAGGTCTGGAACACGGCCGCAACGGTCGAGGGGTTCGTGCAGTTCCAGCCGCAGTTCGGGGAGCCCTCACCCTTCCGAACAATCGTGTTGATCGGCTACACCTCGGAGGCCCTCTACGTGGCCTTCAGGTGCTTCGACCCGGACCCCGGCCGGATCGCCGCCGCGGTCACTTCGCGGGACGGCGATCTCGAGGATGATGATTCGGTGACCCTCCTGCTCGACACCAACCATGACCGGCGGACCGCGTACTACTTCGCCACCAATACGCTCGGCGTGCAGTTGGACGGCAAGGTGGCGGACAACGGCCGCACCGTGGACGCCAAGTGGGACGCGACCTGGACCTCGGCGTCCACGCGCACATCTGAGGGTTGGACGGCGGAGTTCGCAATCCCTTTCCGCATGCTCAGGTTCGAGGGTGGCGAGGACGTCAGTTGGGGTATCAACTTCCGCCGCCGGGTTCCCCGGCGATTCGAGACGTCGTTGTGGTCGGGTCCGGGCGAGGACGTCTGGAGGGTCTCAGTGTTCGGGACCCTTACCGGCCTCGAGGTCCAGCCACAGGGCCTGAAGAGGTTCGCGGTCATCCCGTATGGGCTCGTCGTGGCCGAAAAGGGGCGGGGTGTCGAGACCAAGGTCGGCGGCGACATCAGGTTCCGCCTCTCGAGCGGCCTCAGCGCCGACGTCACCATCAATCCTGATTTTGCCCTGATCGAGGCCGACGTGGAAGAGATCAACCTCTCGCGATTCGAGCTCTTCGTGCCCGAGAAGAGGCCGTTCTTTCTCGAGGGTATCGAGATGTACAGCCAGCGGATCCGTCAGTTCTACAGCCGGCGGATCGGCGACATCACCGCGGGGGGCAAGATGGTCGGCGGGCTCGGGGGGTTCGACCTCGCTGTCCTCGCCAGCCGCGCCGATCTCTATTCGGAGGAGGTGGATGGGACGGTGTCGAGCACTGCCGCCGACTACACCGTGCTACGGGTGCAACGGGGCGTCTTCGGGCCTTCGACCATCGGCCTGCTCGCCGCCAACCGCCGCGTCGAGGGAGAAAACGTCGGGTCGACCGGCGCGGATATGACCCTCTTCTTCACCGACACCCTGGGCATGACCGGCCAGCTCGTGCGTTCCCACGGACCGACAAATGACGGTACCCTTGGGTGGTTCCTGCGCCCCGCCTTTGACTCGGCGAACTCGCACTTCCATGTCAGATATACCTCCCTCGATGTCGGGCTCCAGGAGAACATGAATGTCATCGGCTTTCTCAAGGATGATGACCGGCGGGAGTGGGACGCAAACATCGAGCACACATTCTGGTTCGACGAGGGCGTCTTCGAGAAAATCAAGGGCGATGTGAACTACAACCGTTACACCAGCCAGGATGGAGTGCTGCGGAGCGAGGAGACCGATGCCGAGGTCAAGTTCGTCTTGAGCAGCCGCTGGGAGGTCGAACTCGAGTACATCGACGAATTCCGGCTCGAGGAGGTGGCATTCGACAACTCGATCGCGAGCATGAAGGTCGGATACGACAACCGGGCCGGACGGTCGATCTTCGTCAGCTACGGCACGGGTAAGAACTTCGGCAGCGATCTGAGGCTCGCAACCCTCGAGCTGCAGTACCGGTTGTCGAAAGCGTGGGAACTCTCCTACGAGTTGACCTGGCTCGAGCTCGACCCGGACCCCGAGATGGAGAGCACCTGGATCCACGTCCTCCGTTCCAGCTATTACTTCACCAACGATCTCTTCGTCTCGCTGTTCGTGCAAACCAACTCGGTGATCAGCAAGGAGAACGTCCAGCTTCTCGGGGTGTGGCGGTTCAAGCCGCCGTTCGGCTCGCTGCAGATCGCATACCAGAAGGGGACCTCGGAGATCGGGGCCCCCTCGGAGCAGGGAGACTCAGTCTTTACTAAGCTGTCCTGGGTTTTTTGAACAGGAGGGATTCCATGATTTCAGGAACGCCAGTTCGTCGGTCGATTCTCGGTGCCACGATTGGGTTGTTGTTCTTTGTATCGGTGACCGGGGCTGCAACGCGGAGCGAGGTCGGGTATCCGAGGGTCATGCAGGGGCCCATGGTGGGGGCGGTCTCCGCGCACGATGCTCGGATCTGGGTGCGGCTGAGCGGCGAGTACCCGGTTGTGGTCGAGTACGGCACAGATTTTCGGCTTACTTCGTTTCAAGCCACCGAGCCCATCGTGGCTGCAAATGCGAACGACTACACCGTGGTGATCACCATCCGAGACCTGGAGCCTGCTACGGAGTACTTCTACAGGCTCAAGGTGAACAACGGTTTGGACCGCTACCTTCGCGACTATCCGCCGTTCAACCTCAAGACAGCCCCCACGAAAGGCGCCGCCACCGGCTTCCGCGTCGCCTTCGGCTCCGGGGCAAGGTTTTCAGACGACCGCGTCCAGCCCCTCTGGCCGGTGGTCTCTCGCCTCGGGCCCGATCTGTTGCTGTGGCTCGGGGACAACATCTACGGCGATGCCCTGGACCCCGAGATCCTCCGCGAGGAGTACCGGCGGCTGCGGGACGTGGCGACGCTGCAACCGGTCATCCACAACATCTCCAACCTCGCGGTCTGGGATGACCACGACTATGGCCTCAACAACCACGACCGGACCAATCCGATCAAGGACGAGGCGCTGGCGATCTTCAAGCAATACTGGGCGAACCCCTCCTACGGGCTCGAGGGTGTTCCCGGGGTCTTTTTCAGCTACAGCTATGGGGCCGTCGATTTCTTCTTTCTCGACGACAGGTTCTATCGCGATCCGGACATCGACCCCGACACGCCCGGGAAGACCCAGCTCGGGCAGGCGCAGCTCGCGTGGTTGAAGACCGAACTCAAACAGAGCACTGCGGTCTTCAAGGTGCTCGTGTCCGGAGGGGGCTGGAGCTCCTCCAAGGGTCCGACGGGGGACTCGTGGGCGGCATTTCTGAATGAGCGCAACCACATCTTCGATTTCATCCGGGACAACGAGATTGGCGGCGTGGTGCTGATCTCCGGTGACAGCCACATCGGTGAGCTTAACGTGATCCCGTGGTCCGATCACGGTGGCTATGATCTTTACGACCTCGTCGGATCACCTTTCGCCCAACAGACCCCGGACAGCTGGCTCGAGCACAGACCCGAGCGGCGCATCCGGCCGGTCTACTTCCAGGGCAGCAGCATCGGCCTCATGGATTTCGTATTCGGCGAATCCCCACTTCTGATTTACCGGGTGGTCGACATCCACGGCCGCAACGTCTGGGAACCGTTCGAAGTCCGTCCCAGCGAGCTGGTCAACGGCGTCGTCTCTTGGCCAACCAAGGTCAGCGACCAGGAGAGGCAGCGCCAGGAGAATTACGACCAAGGTCTCGGATACTATGAGATTCCACCGGTCGATTGACCAGACTCAAAAAGGGGAACTAGATGAATTTCTCAGTTGTGATCGTTTTCTTAACATGCCTTTCCTGTTGTCTGATTCCGGGCGTGACCCTGGCCGAGGATCTGGACGAGGGGCTGGTATTTGTCGTGGCCGCGGACATGAGGAAGGCCGCGACGGGCGAGTTCTCAAACGTCTGCAAAGCTATCGAGGAGGTCGGCCAGGGTGTGTTCATGATCAGCCCCGGGGACCTCGACTCCGATCCGCCATCGGCGACCAGGGAGATGCTTGACGCGGTCTTAGGCGAGGATTATCCGTGGTACCCGGTCCTCGGCAACCACGACCCTGAGTCACCCTCCACCATGAGGTACCTCAGGAGCTACAGCAGCACCCTGCCCCACGTAGTCAATCGCGGTCCTGAAGGCTGCGAGGCGACGACATACTCCTTCGACTGGGGCGATACCCACTTCGTGGTTCTCAATCTCTACTACGACGGAGTGAAGGACTGGGGTCTCGAGGGCTACCTCGTCCCGGAGCTCCTGGCGTGGCTCGAGGCAGATCTGGCTGCGACCACCAAGACGCACACCTTCGTTTTCGGACACGAACCGCTGATGCCGATGCCGGACATGGACAACGGACGCATCCGCCATCAGGGGGATGCGCTTGATGAAGACCCGGAGAATGCCTTTGCCCTCCATCAGATGCTGCGGAAGTACGAGGTGGACGCGTACTTCTGCGGCCACACCCACAACACCTCGTACGCCAAGATCAACGGTTTGTGGCAGCTCGACCCCGGCCACGCAAGGGGTTTGGAAGAGACCTCGTATGCGGATCAGATGTATGCGGCGATCGGCCGGGCCATCGAGGAAGGACGGCAGCGGGGCGTCGGTGAGGCAAACTCACTCAAACAGCTCTATCGGGACGATCCCTACCATATTGACTACTGGTTCAAATACCTGGGGTTGAAGGACCAGCCGGTCACGCAGACCCTGGCCCAGTTCTATGACGAATATGGCAACGATCCCACGGCTCGAAACCGGTACTACGAAGCCCAGATCAAGGGCCGTGGGCAAACGAGGTCCACCTTCATGAGAGTCATCGTCGGCGACGACGTCAAGGTCGAGATCTACCGCGATGATGCCCACGGGGGGCCCTACACCCTGAGGAAGACCGTGGTCCTCGAGTGATCGCGCTGCAAAGACGAATTCTCGCAGTCGAGAAACTTAACGCCAGCTTCACATCGTCCTCTTCCTCATTTAAGCTCGGCATCCGATAACTTGGTGACCTGGCTGATTGCGTCCTGATTGGACGGTGCGGCGCTGGGTCACGCACGGGAGGAGCGAGATGAAGCGATGGGCGGTGTGGGCTGCGGTCCTGGCGATGGTTCTTGCCGGGGCCGTGGGTGTCGGCGCTGAGGAGCGCGAGCTCGATCCTCTTCTCAAGCTCCTCGTGGAACGAGGGTTGATCACGATGGAAGAGGCGCTTGCGGTGCAGGCGGAGTACGATCGGAGGCGGGTGGCAGAGGAGACCCCGACGATACCGCCACAGAAGCCCGCGCCGGCATCCCCGCCGGAACAGGTTGAGGAGCCCACGAGCGAGGTAGCCTCCAAGGATGAGGGCGAGAAGTGGTACGACCGCTTCGACTTCCGGGGTGACCTGCGATTACGCACCGAGATCTTCTGGGTTGAGGGTATTTCGCCAAACGACAGGCGGGGGCGTTTCCGAGCCCGAATCCGGCCCGGGATCTACACCGATATCACCGACTGGATGGATGTCGGTCTCCAACTCCGCAGCGGTGATCCCCTGGATCCGGTGTCCGACAACTCCTCGTTCGACGGTGGCTTTTCGCTGATCCCGATCTCCATTTCCGAGGGCTTTGCCGGGATCCACCCGACCGACTGGCTCGACCTCACCTTCGGAAAGTTCGACGCCAAAAAGAAGTGGGTGGTCTCAGACATGCAGTGGGACGACGACGTGACGGTGGAAGGCGCCATGGAGGAGTTCACGTTCGGCCCGCTCAAGGCCGATCTCTACCAGTACATCCTCGAGGAATCGAAAAGCGAGAAAGACGCCTACCTCCTCGGCGGTCAGCTCTACGGTAAGTTCGGCTCCGATTCGGTCGGTTCGTTCAAGATCGGCTTGGGCTACGACAACTGGTATCGACCACAACTGGTCGCAGACCTCACCCTGAACGAAAAGCTGCACGGCAACAGGGTAACGAACCTGCTCGACGACGAGGACCAGCTGATCAGCGACTTCCAGATCATCAACGGGTTTTTCAACTGGGGCTGGAAGAAAAACGAGCGCTGGCCGATCAAGTTCTCGCTCTTCGGCTACTACAACACCGGAGCTCGTGGTCTGGGTAAGGAGTACGACACGGGGTACTTCGTGCGGCTCCAGGTCGGCGACTACAAGAAGAAGGGCCAGATGATGTTCCGAGCCAGCCGCTACTACTCGGAGCCCGACGCACTCTTCTACGTCTTTGCCCAGTCGGATACGACCATGGCTTCGGACGTCGACGGTTACCGCTTTGACTTCCGTCTGGGCTTTGTCAAGAAGTCCTACTTCAACATCACCTGGTACCACACGAAACCGGTGTACTCCCTCTTTCCGGACATGGACCGCCTGCAGGTGGACTACATTATCGTTTTCTGAGGCTCACGAGCTGCGCGTGCCTTTACACTTCCTGAACACCGGTGCGCTGGCGGAGACCGTTAGCCCTCTTCTTGTTCCCGTTTAGCCACGTTTTCGCGGAAGCCGATGCGATCGAAGGGGTTGACGACGCTCGAGGCGATGTTCATCAGGTGAGCGGAGATCCGCTTGAGAAAACGGACGTAGAGTGCGGTGCTGACGGCTTCCTGGCAGACGAGGTCTTTGTCGGATCGGGCGATGAGCGCGTTGAGGATCTCGTCTGAGCGGCGGGCAATCCACCAGTGCTCGGACATCACCTCCTTGGCCTTGTCGACATCGGTGGCCGGCAACGCCTCGATGAGCAGCGAGAACATCGTCCGAACAGTAGTCTCGATTTTGCGGACGTCGGCCTCGAAGGTGCCGCATTCCAGCTTGCCGGGATGCTGCAGCGCCAGATCGACAATGTTCTTGGTGAGGTCGCCGATGCGTTCGATGTCGATGACGATGCTCACCAGGACCAGGCTCGCCTGGAGATCGGCATCCCCCGACACCGCCAGGTGGGTGAAGACCTTGCGCCGCACCTCGCGCTCGTAGGCGTTGATGAGCTGGTCCTTGGCGTAGATGTCAATGTCGATGCGGGCGTCGTCGTGCTCGCGCAGCGACTCGGTGGCGGCCAGGAACATCTCCTGGTCATCCTTCAGCATCTCCAGTGAACGGTTGTAAGCCTGTTGCAGCAGGCTGTCCTTACGCAGAAGATCGAAGAACTCCTTGATCATGGCATCACCTCAGAAAGAGAATAGCGGCAAAAGGCATCGCATAGAAAAAGAACAGGACCCAGAGAATCGGGATGGCGCGATTGAAGAGGGCGATGTCGGCCATTCTCTGGGCCAGGACGATTGGGACCTTGCGGATCGTCGGGATGGGCCAGATCATGAGAATGCCGAAAATGTTAAAGAGCATGTGAGCGAAGGCTATAGTTACCGCGCTGATCTCGCCGACAGAGAGGGCCGCGAGCATTGCCGTCACGGTCGTACCCACATTGGCGCCGAGCGTGTATGGAAATATCTGGTAGATGGTGAGAATGCCGGCGCCGGCGAGAGGAACGGCGAGGGAGGTCGTGACGCTCGACGACTGCACGAGCGCCGTGACCACAAGTCCGAACAGCATCGCGCGCCAGGCATTGCGAAAGATGATCTGATCAAAAAGGGCCTCGACCCGCGTGATGACCAGTCCCTTCAAGAAGACCACGAGATAGCGAAGCGACGCGAACATGAGGACCATGGAAACCAGCATCAGGAGCCACGGGTGGTTTCCCATCAGTTTCTCGGCGGCGTGCACCGCGGGAGCGGTGGCAAGCTTGAGGGGGCTGGCGAAGCTCAGGCCGCCGACGTTATAGAACAGCTCGGCGAGGCCGGCCGAGAAAATGCCGAGAAAATTGGTGGCCAACTGCAACGGGAAGAGCAGGAGCACCGCGAAGACGTTGAAGAAATCGTGAACGTTGGCCGCGGCGTAAGCGCGGCGGAACTCCGGACCACGGTTGATATGACCAAGGCTGACCAGGATGTTGGTGACCGAGGTGCCGATATTGGCCCCCATGATCACCGGGATCGCGGTGGCGACCGACATCGTGCCGCCGCCTACCATGGCCACTACCAACGAGGTGGTGGTCGACGAGGATTGCAACAGGCTGGTGACCAGGATTCCAACGAAGAGGCCGATCACGGGGTTGGATGCGCTCTGGATCAGGTCGCCGACAAATCCTCCGCTGAGCAGCTTGAATGCCTTGCCAAGCATGCCGATACTGACCAGGAACCCGTAAAGGATAAAGACCAGGCCGACAACCTGGGAGATAACGCCCGCCCTTGACGGCCTCGGAGTTTCGCCGGTGGTCGGCAAGCTGGAAAAGTTACTCATCGGCTTCGCGGACCTCCGGTCCTGTGGTTCGCTGAGATCGCGTATTCAGCGTCCGGGTCAACGTATTCTAACAACTCCAATTCTGTGCTCCTGCTCGCAGCTGCGAGCAGGAGCACAGAATTGGAAACAGAGCGCTATTCAACCACGTTACAATTCCTTGGTGCGAATCATCGTCAACCCGGCGGCGGCCGGCGGCCGAGTAGGACGCGAGTGGCCCGAAACCTCACAGCGTCTTGCTGCCTGGGGACTCGACGCCCCGGCGGTCCTCACCGAGGCCCCCGGCCATGCAACGGAGCTTGCGGCGCAGGCGGTGGCCGACGGGGTACAGAGGATCGCAGTGGCGGGTGGTGACGGCTCGGTGTGCGAGGCGGCGGAAGGCCTCCACCGGGCCGCGGGTGGCGAGCTGGCGATCCTCCCCCTGGGAACCGGAAACGACGCCGCCAGGACGCTGGGAGTGCCGTCGGATCTCGAGACGGCGGCCCGCGCCGCGGCTAACGGCCGCTGCCGCTCGGTGGACCTCATCCGAGTCGGCGACCGCCTCGTTCTCAACGCCATTGGCGTGGGTCTGATCGGCGACATCAACGACCGCGCCGCACGCATCAAGTGGGTGCGGGGTATGGGCGTCTACCTCGTGGCGGCGCTCTCCGCTCTCTTCCGCTACCGGACCCAGACGGTGCGCGTGACGGCCGGCGATGCGGGTTACGAGGGAACGATGTTGATCCTCGCCGTCCACAACGGACCCACGACGGGGGGTGGTTTCGCGCTGACGCCAAAGGCCGCACCCGACGACGGGCTGCTCGATGCCTGCCTTGTGCAGGAGGTCGGTCCCGCCGGGCGGCTGGCGCGTCTGCTGGCCGCGATGCGGGGCACCCTGGGCACCAAGGCTGGGACCCGCGAGATCCAGGCGCCGTGGCTCGAGCTGCATTTCACCGAGCCCGTGCCGGCGCATCTCGACGGAAACTCGGTGGTGCTCGAGCCTCCCGTGGTGCGTTTCGAGGTGGTGCCGCGAGCGTTACAGGTGGTGGTTCCGAAGAATGAGGAGTGAGGAATTAGGAATCAGGAATGAGGAATTTCGATTTTTCCCCGCCCATTTGGGGAGAATCGAGGATTTCGCAGAGTGACACCGAGCCGAATGGATATCCTCATTTGTGATGATCTGTGTGATCTGTGGGCGAATTCGGGTAGGTGGTTGGGACTAAGAACTCAAAACTCAATACTCAAAACTCACCACCGTTCCTCGTATTCTTCCTCATATTCCGTGGATGCCGGTGTCAACCGGAGCATCCCGCGGGACGTCGTATGGTTGTGTTGCGAGCTGGAACTATGACGCCGACTCGATCCGATCTTTCCCAAGGGGACGACCCCCTCGTCTTGCGGGCGCAGGCCGGTGACCATGACGCGTTTGGTGAGCTGGTGGCGCGCCACCAGCGCCGGGTGTGGTTGGTGTGTCGGCAGTATCTGGGGGTGGATGAGGCGGATGCGGCCGCCCAGGACAGCCTGGTCAAGGCCTTTACCAGGATCGGCGCCTTCAACCGGCGCTCGGCTTTCACCACCTGGTTGACCCGCATCGCCATCAACACCTGCCTCGACCAGCTGCGTCGGCGCGGCCGAGAAGGGCTGAGAGTGGAGGAGCCGGAAGGGGACGAGGGTCCGGGCATCATCGCGCAGGTTCCGGATGATGGGGCGGATCCGGAGGCCCGGACCCTTCAGCACCAGGCCGTGGGTCGGCTCGCCTCTTGCGAGGATGAGCTGCCCGCCCGCCAGCGTGAGATCTTCCGCCTGAGATTCTATGCCGAGATGGAGCTCGAGGAGATTGCCGCCACCCTTGATGTCCATGTCGGAACCGTCAAGACGCAGCTGCACCGAGCGGTGCACAGGCTGCGCAAGGAGTTGGGAGCATACCGATGAAACATCTCGATGACGACCAGATCACCGCTGCGGTGGCCGAACTCGAGCTCGAGGCCTGGGCCGAGGAGCACCTGGCCTCCTGCCTCAGCTGCCGCCAGCAGGTGAACGACATGCGGGAGCTGATCGACCTGCGCCGCGACCGCCTCTCTGGAGAGGCTCCTGATTGGCAGCGCCAACGGCAGGAGATCTTGCTGCAGCTTCCGTCGACGGTGGTCGCGCGTCCGCGCCGAAACCCGCGCTGGTTGCGGCCCATGCTGGCCGCAGCGGCGGTGCTCCTGGTGACGGTTGGCCTCGGCCTCATGCGGCTGACGGCAGGGGGCGGTGGACCGGAAGCCCCGGAGCTGGCGGTGGAGCAGATCCTCGCCGAGGTGGATGCGGTCCTGGCGGACGAAGCCATTCCCGGATTCGAGTCGATCGACCCGGGGATGGACGATTTGGAAGAGTTGTTCTCCAACGGAGCGTCGTGAGTGGGCCGAGCCGTAACTGGAGGTGCACGATGAAGAGATTGATGATTACCATGTTGATGCTTGCTGCCGGTGGGGCATTGTGGGCCAACGAGTTCGACCTGCCACCTGGCAAGTGGTGGGAGGACCAGCGGCTGGTCGAGCGGGTCGGCCTCACCGAGGATCAGCAGCAGCAGATCAGGCAGGTCGTTTTCGAGAGCGCACGGCGGATGATCGACCTCAACGCCGACGTCAAGCTGGCGGGCCTCGAGCTGGCGGAGGTGGTGGATCAGGTGGAGTTCGATCCTCAGCCGGTCCGCAAGGCCTTCGCGAACTTCCAGACGGCCCGCCAGAAGCTCGAGCAGGAACGCTTCGAGATGCTGTTGGACGTGCGCCAGATCCTCACCTATGAGCAGTGGAAGAAGATGGAGGATATCAAGCGCCGCCTCAAGCAGATGCGTTCGCAGCGCGAGCCGGGGCAGCGCCAACCAGGACAACGTCCTCAGGGGCGGATCCCGTAGAAAACCAGTCCGACCACCTTGCGAGGCGGGCCCTTTTGGGCTCGCCATTTTTGAATTCTCAATTCTCAATTCTCAATTCTGAGTTCGGCAGGCGCATGGGGCCCCAACTAAAAACTAAAAACTCTTTCTTTTCCGTCTCCGCTTCCGTACCTGCTCCATTGACACGAAGTCACCCATCTGGTACAACAAGCGCCCCTTTTGATGGGGAGAGGTGTGGAATGACTGACTATGCGATTGTTGAACACGGCGGCAAGCAATACCGGATGAGCCCGGGTGATGAGCTGCTGGTGGAGCGCACCCAGCCCGATCTCAAGCAGGGCGACGACTTCCTCTTCGACAAGGTGATGCTCATCAGCCAGGGCGATGCGGTCCGCGTCGGACAGCCTGTCGTCGAGGGCGCGGTGGTGCGCGGCCAGGTGCTGGCGCCGGAGCGTGGCGAAAAGGTCATTGTCTTCAAGAAGAAACGCCGCAAGGGTTACAAGCGGAAGCAAGGCCATCGGCAGGACTATTACAGGGTCCGGGTCGAGGCCATCGAGGCGTAGGGGGAATCATGGCGCACAAAAAAGGACAGGGTTCGAGCCGCAACGGTCGTGACTCCAACGCCAAGCGTCTCGGCACCAAGGTGGGCGATGGCCAGATGGTGACGTCGGGGACGATTCTTGTGCGTCAGCGCGGCACCCGTTTCAAGCCCGGCGTGAACGTCAAGCGGGGCAATGACGACACACTTTTCGCTACCTCCGGAGGTACGGTGAAGTTCCAGAACCGGGGCCGTCTAGGTCGATTCATCAAAGTCCTCCCGAACTGACCCCCGCCTCACGAGAATCATGTCACTTCCAAGTAGGCGAACGGGTGCGGCAACCCCGCGCTGTGCCTGATGCTTGTCGACTCGGCTCGAATCACCGTGCGAGCGGGCGACGGCGGGAAAGGTTCCGTCTCCTTCAGGCGCGAGAAGTTCGTCCCCCGCGGAGGTCCTGACGGAGGCGACGGAGGTCGTGGAGGCAGCGTGATCCTTCGCGTGGGCGAAGGACTCAACACCCTCCTCCATCTCCACCACCAGCGACTGGTGCGTGCCGACCGGGGCGCTCACGGGCGGGGATCGAACAGGACCGGCCGAGGCGGTGGTGATGTCGTCCTGCGGGTGCCGCCGGGTACGGTGGTTCGCGTGGCCGGCGACGAAAAGATCATCGGCGATCTCGTCGACGAGGGGCAGGAGATGGTGGTTGCCCGCGGCGGGCGCGGAGGCCGCGGCAACGCGCGCTTCTCTACGGCAACGAATCGTGCTCCTCGCACCGCAGAGGATGGTCAGCCGGGCGAGCAGTTCGAGCTCGACCTGGAGCTCAAGATGCTCGCCGACGTCGGTCTGGTGGGCCTGCCCAACGCCGGCAAGTCGACGCTGTTGGCGCGGGTCTCTGCCGCTCGGCCGAAGGTGGCGGACTACCCTTTCACTACCCTCGAGCCTTACCTGGGAGTCGTGCAGGCGGTGGACGACGAGCTCCGGACCCTGGTGATGGCGGACATTCCCGGTCTCATCGAGGGGGCCCATGACGGTGCCGGCCTCGGCACCCAATTTCTACGCCACGTGGAGCGGTGCCCGGTGCTGGCCCACCTGGTTGACCTCGCAGATCCCACCTCTGTCGAAGGGCGAGTTGATACCATTCGGGGTGAGCTCATAGCCCACGAAGAGCCGCTCGAGACGCGGCCCTGGGTGCTGGTGGGGACGAAGACCGACGCGGTCGGCGACCGTGAGGCAACGCTGGCCGAGCTGGCCGAAGTAGCTGAGGGTTACGGTGTGGCGTGGCGGTCCATCTCGGCGGTGACCGGCGAGGGAATTGATCGCCTCGTCGGGGTGCTGTTCGAGTTGATAGAAGGGGCAAAGGAACGATGATGAGCGGTCGGATCGCGATCTACGGAGGCAGCTTCGATCCCTTCCACCTCGGGCATCTGGTGCCGACGGTGCGTGCGCAGGAGACCTTCCACTTCGAGGCCGTTTATTTCGTGCCGGCGGGAGCTCCGCCGCACAAGGATGCCGCGCCGCTGACGCCGGTGACCCATCGCCTCGCGATGGTGGCCATGGCGACCCTACCCTACGACGGATTCTTCACCTCCGACGACGAGGTCTTCGCATCCCGGCCGAATTACTCGGTTCACACAGTACGCCGCTACCAGGAAAAGTTTCCCGAGCACACGATGTACTTCATCCTCGGTTCCGACTCCTTCTCCCAGATCGCCACCTGGGAGCAATGGGAGGAGCTCGTGGATTTGGTGCACCTCGTGGTGCTGCACCGGGCGCACATGTGGGGCGACGATCTGGTCCGGCGGATCCCCCAGCGACTGGTACCCCGCCTGGTGCAGGTGGAGCCATTCGCGGAGGTTCCAGACCCCGAGGAGCTCACCGTCTACCTGCTGAACCACGAGCCCTTCCCTATATCGGGGACCTCGATCCGCAATCGCCAGAGACGGGGCCAGCCGATCCGCGAGCTGGTGCCTCATGAGGTCCACTCCTACATCGAAAAATACCGCCTCTACCATCCCCAGGCCGAAACAGAGGAGGATCATGCTGCCGACTGACACCCTGGAGTCGATCAGTGCTGCGGCGCGCGCCGCAGCTGATAAGAAAGCCTTTCACATCGTTGGTTTCGGGGTTTCCGAGCTTACCTCCTACACTGATTTCCTGCTCATCTGCTCGGGCGCCTCCGATCGCCAGGTGGCGGCGATTGCTGACGAGGTTCGCCGGCAGCTGAGAGACGCCGGCAGGCGTCCCCTCCATGTCGAAGGCGAGGGGCGCAGCGAATGGGTGCTCCTCGACTACGGCGATTTCGTGGTTCACGTCTTCACCGAAGAGCGACGCGCCTACTACGGTCTCGACGGCCTGTGGGGCGACGCCACGCGACTCGAGGCCGAGACCCTCGGCATCGATGGGAAGTCGCCGGCGTGAAGATCCGTGTGGTGTGGCTCGGACGGCCGTCCGGCAGCCCGTACGAAAAACAGGTGGAAACCTATCGGCGGCGTGTCCAGCGGCGCTGGCCGGCCGAGGATCGCCCCCTGCGTCCGGTGGGGAGTGGTCGCGGCGACGACCCCGCACGAGCCCTCCGCCTCGAGGCAGAGGCGGTGGCTCGCCAGCACGATTCAGGCTGGCGTCTCGTTGCACTTGACGAGCGAGGCCGAGCCCGAGACAGTGAGACCTTCGCTCGCTGGTTGGCAGGGCTTGAAGAAGGGAGTTCGGAGGGGATTCTCTTCGCCATCGGTAGCGATCTCGGACTCCACGGCGATATTCTGGACCGGGCCGACGAGCGCCTTTCCCTGAGCTCCATGACCCTGCCCCATCTGCTCGTGAGGCTGCTGTTATGGGAGCAACTCTTCCGCGCGACACACATTCTCGGTGGTGGTGCTTACCATCGAGTCGGCGTACAATGAGGAGCAGTCGCCGGGGGTCTCGGTGTTCCCTACAAAGGAGACGGCGACTGGAGCCATCCCACTCGGAGGATTAACGGATGAACAAGAAACAGCGGGAACGCTACCGTAAGGGACTTTTGGAGAAGAGGGAAGACCTCTTGACACTCGTCCAGGCGGCACGCACCAGCGAGAAGGAGGGGGGCGACGAGGACGCGCCGGATCTCGGTGATCGTGCCCTCTCGACCATGTCCCGTGATCTGAGCTATCAGCTGACCGTCGGCGAGCGAGACCTTCTGCGGCGTGTCGACGCCGCCCTCGACCGCATCGATGCGAATGAATATGGGATCTGCGTGGCCTGCGGAAAGAAGGTGCAGATCGGCCGCCTCGACGCGGTGCCCTGGGCGCGGCACTGCATCGAGTGCCAGGAGCTGCAGGACCAAGGGGAGATCTGATCCTCCACCGGCCCGTGCCGTGGCTCGCCTGAGCCTCATTGCTTCCAGCGATGACTACCTCCTGGAGGAGGCCCTGCAACGGGCTGTAAAGGCCGTCTGTGCCGAGGTCGGCGGCGTCGAACCGGAATACCTGCCCCCGGAAACCACTCCCGAACAGCTCGCCGTGGAGCTGTGCTCTCCCTCCCTCTTCGCTCCACAGCGGGTACTGGTGGCGACCGAAACTCGCAGCTGGCTGGGCGCTTCTGCGCCGCGTGGGGCAGCCAAGACGGCGGCAGGCGGGAATGAAGAGGTGGAGACCTCCCCGCTGGAGCAGGTGATCGACCAGGGTCTGGAAGAGAACGTGGCCCTGGTGATGGGCGCCTGGTGCGGCCGGCAGCCGGTGGGGTCGTTGGTAGAGGCAGTGGAGAAGCACGGTTCGGTGGAGTGGATTCCGATCCCCAAAGCCCCCAAGCCGTGGCAGGACGTCGTTGTGTCTGAGGAGCAGGAGAACGTGTTGCGAGGGGTGCTGGCGGGTGTGTCGGGCGAGGTCCGGTTCGAGCGCTCCGCCGAAAGATTGCTCTTCAACCGCCTCGGTTTTGCTCCCCGTCTGCTCGCCCAGGAGGCCCGCAAGCTCGCTGCAGCCAGCACCGACGGCGTGGTGGACGAGGATCTGGTACGTGCGCTCAGCTTTCCCCGCGAGCGCTCACTGGAGGTGGTTCGCGATGCCGTTTTCGAGCGTCGTAAGGCGCCGCTCCTGGACCTCATGGCCGCCGCCGAGGCCGGCGTCGCGGTGCGTGATTGGCAGGGTCGAACCCTCGATGAGAAGGGCGTGCCGCCCGTTCTCCTCTCCCAGGTGTCCGCGTTGTTCCAGCAGCTTTTCTATCTGCGGCGCGTGGCCGCGGTGGAGGGTCTGAGCGAAGAAATGGCGCCCGCGAATTGTGATCGGCGGGGGTGGTACGCCGGCAGGTTCAAGAACGGCATCGCCCCTCGGCTCAACGAGTACCTGAAGGAAGATGCGCCGTCGCCGTTGCTGCGCGAGGGCGGGCGGCTTCCTACACCGTGGAACCTTGGCCGGCTCTTCGCAGGCGCCGGCCGCTACACCGACGATGAGCTGTCGGCGGCGTTGGCCGATCTCGGTGCGGTGGAAGTCGCCCTGCGCGGAGATCTGGCCATGGAGGCTCTCACTGTTTGGTTTGGGCTGATCGATCGGTGATGCGGAGGAGAGATGACGGCAGGTGACCCTGAAAAACCGACTCCCGAAACCCTTCTTACCCTCAGCCGGGAGCGGATCCGGCGGCTGGAGGCGGTGGTGGAGGCGAGCCTCATGGTCAACTCCACCCTCGACCTGCAGGAGCTCGCGGAGCATATCGTCGACATCGCCTGTCGTCTGATCGATGCCGAACGCGGCAGCCTATTTCTCGTCGACCCGGAGAGCGCCACACTGAAATCGATGGTGGCGCAGGGGCTCTCGTCAGGGTCGCTGAATCTCGATTTCGGAGAGGGAATCGTCGGAGCGGTGGCGGCGAGCGGAGAAGCCGAAATTCTCGAGGATCCGTACCAGGATCCGCGCTTCGATCCGCGTGTTGACCGGGCCACGGGTTTTTGCACGCGCTCTCTCCTGACGGTCCCGGTTCGCAATCGCGAGAACCGCCTGGCGGCCGTGCTCCAGCTTCTCAATCACCGCGGCGGGGGGTTCTCCCGGGAGGACGTGGAGTTCCTCGCCGAGCTCGGGGTCTCCTTCGCGATCGCTCTCACCACCGCGCGTCTTCACGCCAAGACCGTCGCCCGTGAACGTCTCTGGGAGGAGGTCCGGCTGGCGGCGGAGATCCAACGCGCGCTGCAACCGGAGGACCGCGCCCTGATTCCCGGACTCGAGCTGCAGGCCCAAATGCGGCCGTGTCTGGAGGTGGGGGGCGACTACTGGGACGTGATCCCTCGAGGCGGCGGTCGGTGGTGGATCGTGATCGCCGACGTCTCCGGCAAGGGTGTTCCCGCGGGGCTGGTGGCCTCCAACATCCAGGCCTGCCTGTGGACCCGGCGCGAGGATCCCGCCCCGCTGACCGAGGTTGTGGCGGGCATCAACGATCTTCTCTGCCGACTCACCCGAGGTCGGAAGTACGCTACCCTGATCCTGGCGGAGTGGGATGAGAGAAAAGCTACCCTGACTTGGGTGGGCGCCGGCCATCCGCCGCTCCTGCTCGAGGGCGACGGTGAGGTGCGTGAGTATGCCGCCACCGGGCCGCCCGTCGGGCTGCTCACGGACCAGAGCTATCAGTCGGTCGAGGCGCAGCTCAGCGCAGGCGACACCATCCTGCTGTACACAGACGGCATCCTCGAGGCGGGCGGCGAAGATGGAGAGGACGAGTTCGGTCTCGACCGCATCCGGCATCACCTGCCGGGCAAAGGAGGGCCCACCGAGGTAATTGCACGCCTCGATGCCGCCCTAGGTGCTCACCTCGGTGATGAGAATCCCGGTGACGACATCACGCTTCTCTGTTTCCGCCGACCGAAGGTGCAGTAGACTGAAAAGGAGCATGGCCGAGAACACACCGATCTGGGTGGTAGACGACGACCCGGCGATCCGGGAGCTGTTTACATTCATCGTCACCGAAGCCGGGCACAGAGTCGACGCTTTCGCCTCCGGGGCAGAGGTGCTCGCCTACTCGGGTGACCCTCCTGCGGCGGTGCTCCTCGATCTCATGATGCCCGAGGTCGACGGGGTGGAGGTCCTCAAGGAGCTCGCGCGCCGCCATCCCAAGCTGCCGGTGATCATTCTCACCGCGGATGACGATATCAGCCGGGCGGTGGAGGTGACCAAGCTCGGGGCTTACGACTACCTGGTCAAGCCGGTGGATCAGGAGCGGCTACTCACGACCTTGGACCGGGCGCTATCCCACGGCAGTCTCGAGCAGGAGGTGGCGCGCCTCAAGGAAGAGCTCGGCGATCGCTACCACCTGCGCAACATCATCGGCTCTTCCTCGGCCATGCGGAAGGTCTACGAACAGATAGAGAAGGTGCTCGAATCGGAAATCACGGTCTTTATTTCGGGCGAGAGCGGAACCGGCAAGGAGCTGGTGGCCAGAGCTATTCACCATGCATCCCTCCGCTCCGATGGTCCCTTCGTCGACGTCAACTGCGCGGCGATTCCGGAAGGGCTCCAGGAGAGCGAGCTCTTCGGACACGAAAAGGGCGCGTTCACCGGCGCCGTCTCCGACCACCCCGGTAAGTTCGAGCAAGCGGAGGGGGGGACCATCTTCCTCGATGAGGTAGGCGAGATGTCGCCGTCGGCCCAGGCCCGTCTTCTGCGGGTCCTGCAGGAGCGGATCTTGCAGCGGGTCGGGGGCACAAGACACATCGCTCTCGACGTGCGGGTGATCTCAGCCTCCAACCGCGATCTTGCAGCCATGGTCGAGGACGGCGCCTTCCGCCAGGATCTCTTCTACCGGCTGGTGGTTTTTCCCATTGCGCTGCCTCCTCTGCGGGACCGGCGGGAGGACATTCCTTTACTGGTGACCCATTTTCTAGAGAAACACGCCCGCGACGCCGGCAAGCACATCTCGCGCGTGGACCCGCATGCCATGGAGGCCTTGGGAGCCCACGGGTGGCCCGGAAACGTCCGCGAGCTCGAAAACGTGATCCACCGCTCACTCCTGGTGACTGCGGGGCTGGAGCTCGGGCTGGGCGATCTGCCCGCGGGTCTTGGGGAGGGCGTTCAGCCTGCTACAACGCCGTCCGAACAGGGTCCGATGAGCCTGGAGGAGATGGAAAAGGTGGCGATCGTCCGGGCCCTGGAGAACAACCGGGGCAACCTCTCCGACGTCGCCCGCCAGCTCGGAATCGGACGCTCGACCCTCTACCGAAAGCTCGAGCAGTACGGACTCCGCGAAAAGAAGTAGTCGCGAATTCTCAATTCTCAATTTTCCCGATCGTCAAAGGGGTTTCCCCTGCGATGGGATGAAATTCAAAATTAAGAATTGAGAATTGAGAATTGAGAATTATAGAACGTCATCCCACCCACGGTCTTGCAGGGCCTCGACGACCTCCTTGACCCGCTGCGCGTCCTCCTTTGGCATCACCAGCACAGCGTCTGGCGTCGCGACCACCACAAGGCCTTCGACACCCCTGATCGCCAATACAGGTCCGCTGCTGACCAGCACATTGCCGCCTGCGTTCTCCGCCAGCACGCGGCCTTGGGTCGCGTTGCCGGCGGCATCGGTGGGCAGCCTCTCGGCCACTGCGGACCACGATCCGACATCAGACCACGGGATGTCCACGGGGATTGTAAAGCGATGCCTGGCACCCTCCATGATGCCGAAATCCACCGAGGTGGCGGGAAGGGAGGGATAGACCTCGGCGAGGACGGCGCCGGCCCGGGGGCTGTCGAGCGCCTCGCCCAGGCGGTCGAGGCCGGCGGCGAGATCGGGAATTTGGCGGCGCATCTCGTCCAGGAGCTCTCGGGCACGCCACGCGAAGATCCCCGAGTTCCAGAGGTGTTTTCCGGAGGAGAGAAAGGCGCCGGCGCGGTCTGCGTCCGGCTTTTCTACGAAGGCTTGGAGCTCAAAGACCCTCCACTCCCCCTCGCGGGTGTGTTCGGGTCCGAGCTCGAGGTAGCCGTAGCCTGTCTCGGGCCGGGTGGGTTGGATGCCGAAGGTAAGCAGCCCCCCATCACGGGCCACGAAATCGGCCCCCGCCGCCAGCGCGGATCGGAAGCGAGCCTCCTCGCCGATGATGTGGTCGGCCGGAAGGACGGCACAGACCGCCTCTGGATCGCCTCGAAGGACGGCGTGGGCCGCGAGACCGGCGCAGGCGGCGGTGTTCCGACTCGCCGGTTCGGCGAGGATGTTGCCGTCCGGCAGCTCGGGGAGCATCCGGCGAGTAGCGTCCGCGGTCGCGGCGGCGGTGACCACCCAAATCCGTTCCGCCGGCACTAGGGGCGCGAGACGCTCGAAGGTCGAGCGCAGCAGCGGTGTGTCCGTGGCGAGAGCCAGCAGCTGTTTGGGGCGCGCTCGGCGAGAGGCCGGCCAAAACCGGGTTCCGAACCCCCCCGCCATGATGACAGCGTGCAGCATGGCAACATCTTATCCTTTCTGGGCACCCGAGCCGGAATCCGTTCTCTCAGAGCCGCTCTTCAATCGATGAGACCCAACACCTCGTCGAGGGTGGTTATCCGCCGATACCCATCGAGATTGAAGATGTGATGGCGGTCGAGAAGAACCGGTGTCAGGCCTGCTGCCTCCGCGCCGTTGTAATCCTCGAGCGGTGAATCGCCGACGTGAAGGGCCTGGTCGGGCTCCAGGTCGAGGCGCTTCAACGCCCTGCGGAAGATCTCCGGTGACGGTTTCTCGACACCCTCGATGGCGGAGACAACGACCACGTCGAAGAGGTCGAGAATGCCCAGCGAACCGAGAATCTCGGGAAGGCGCCGATCCCAGTTTGAAATCACCGCCAGGGGGACATCGCGACTCGCGAGCTCTTCGAGGGTGGTGCTGGTTTCGGGGAACATCTTCCACACCGCGGCGTCGGCGAAGGCCGCGTAGAGATCATCGAGAAGGGGCTCCCACGGCGCATCGTGATCGAGGCGTTCGAGGACCTCGCGAACGAACTCGCCCCACCAGGCTTTTTCGCCACCGGCGACGGAGCTATAACGATCTCTGGCGAAGTCTGTTCGTTGCTGCATTTCCGCCCACGCGTACCTGAACACCGGCCCGACCTCTTCCGCATTCACCGAGCGACCCAGGCGGCTGAGCTCGCGTGCGTAGATCTCGGCAGGGCTCGGATCACAGTAGAGCAAGGTGTTGCCCGCGTCGAAGGTCACGGCATTAGCCCGCATATCTCACCCTAGTCATAACGAGAGGATAACGGATCGCCGCGACACCGCCCAGAATCACCTCGCAACCCCAAGAGAATCCGGATCTGCGATACTCCCCCGATGTGGAGAGGTGATCCGGGGAACTGTTCTGTCGCGGGCGGCAAAGCACTGTTGATGTTTCGACGTGTAGGGGCGACCCTGCTGGCGGTGCTCGCGTGCACCTCGGGGAGCGTGGGCGCGGGCGCCATCGAGGATCGTGTGCAGCGCCACGTCGATGAGGCCGTCGAGAACGGGCTCCACCCCGACGATTTTCACCACCTCTTCATGGCCTTCAGCTGGCGCAAGACCTTCGAGGACTGGACGATTGCCCAGCAGAGCCTCGACCGCCTCGCGGGAGCGCGGCCCACGGACCCCCTGATGGCCGACGAGCTGCGGCTGGCGCGGGCGCGGATCGAACTCGACCTGGGGCGATCGGCGACCGCGCGCGAGCTCTTCCGGACCATGGGTGGGCTATCGTCATGGTGGTTCCACGGCCCTGTGTCGCTGGATGAACTCGAGGACTTTGAAGATCTCACGGCGGTGCCGGAGGCGAGCGTTGACTGGCGCGCGGTGCCTGGAACCGATCCCCTGGGATGGGTACGGATTTCGGGCCTGGCATGGCCTTCCCAGCGCCAGATGGCCTATCTCGCGACGACCGTCTCAAGCGCGAGCGAGCAGCCGGTGGCGGTCCGCCTGGGAGCGGCTCAGGTCGCCCGCGCGTGGCTCAACGGGGTCGAGGTACTGACCACCCCACAGCCCCTGATGCGTTCCGAGGACCAGATCTCCGGTGGTGGGTGGTTGCGGGAGGGACGCAACCTGCTGGTAGTGGCGGTGGCGTCGGAGAACGATCAGTGGTGGCTGAGGATGCGTTTGACGGGGCCCGACGGTGATGTCCTGAGCGGGGTCCACGAGGTGCGGGAACGGCCCATACCGCAGCCGGTGGTGAGCCGGAAGCCGCCCGATGTGCGCGACCTGGGCACGGAGATCCGTCGGGCGGTTGCTGCGGGGACCCCGGGTTCGTCGATGGCTCTCGCAGCCTATCTCGTGGCGCATCGCCCTGAGCCTGTAGGCGGTGGAGGGGCGCGGGCGGCCTGTCGGGCGGCCCGAGCCGAGTCTCCGGGCGAGGCGAGGTTGCTGGAATGGACTCTAACCACCGAGCCTCGTGTCGCTCACGAGCTCCTGGCGGAAGCGGTGGAGGCCGACCCCGATCTGTTGTGGGCGCGGCTCGAGCTTGCCGGCTGGTACGGGGACCGCGGCCTTTACGAAGAGGCACAGGATCTGCTCGCAGCGGCCGAGGGGGGTAAACCGGTCGTCGACGGCGCCTCTTTGGATATTGATTCGTTGCTTTGGGGGCCGGTGGCCCTGCCCGAACTGGCCGAGCTCGGGCGAACCTGGCCGCACTGTGTGCAAGTGAACATCATCCTCGCCGAAAGAGCGGCCGACGCCCGCCGCTGGGGCCTGGCATACGAGGCGCTGGAGCGACTCGAAGGCCTGACCCCGGGAGTGATGTCGGTCTTCGAGCTCCGGCAGCGCCTTGCCGAGAGCTGTGGCAATGGGGAGGCGCTGCGCGAGCTCTTCACCGTTCTCCTCGACCGAGACCCGAACCGACCTGAGGTGCGGGTGCGACTCGCCCGCCTGCTCGGTGCGGATGGGGATGCTGCTGCGGCCCGTGCTGTCCTGGAAGCGGGCCTGGATCGTTCGCCCAGCAATGTGGACATGATGATGGAGCTGGCGCGGATCGAGCGCCTGGGCGGGCATGAGGACCGCGCGGTCGCGCTCGCCCGCGGGGTTCTCGATGTCCGGCCCCAGGACCGCCGGGCGCAGCGTCTGCTCGAGCTTTTGGGTGAGAGGAGCGAGGATCTTGGTTGGCTGCGGTCTCCGGAGGAGCTGTGGCGGATGGCCGACGATGTGGCGCCGGCCAGTCCGGCGGTGGTCCTTCTCGACCACCGTGAGATCCGTTTCCTGCCTTCGAACCTCACGGAGGAACGGGTCCAGAGGGCTTTTCTGATCACTTCGGCGGAACGCGCCGATGATCTGCTCACCCACACCCTTCCCTTTGTGGCGGAGAAGGAGCGTTTGCGGGTGTTGAGAGCGCGCATCCTGCGCCGCGACGGCGCCGAGGTCAGCGCCACCCAGGGCGACACCCCCCGCCTCTCGGAGCCGGAGTTCAACCTCTTCTACGACACACGTCTGCGGGTGCTCCGGTTCGGTGAGTTCGCCGACGGCGACGTGGTCGAAATCGCCTACATCCTCACCGAAACCGAGGAGGCCAACGAGACCGGACCGTACAACGGCGGGTTGATTCCCCTCGGCCAAAGCCTGCCGGTCGCCCTCGTCGAGGTCGAATTGAGCGGACCCGCGAGCCGCATGCCACGGTGGGAGCTGGCCCATCTCCAAGGCCAGCCCGAACGTCAGGTGGACGAGGACGGTGTGGTCCATCTGCTTTGGCGCTGGCGTGACCTTCCGGCGATTCCACCCGACTTTCCTGCGGCGCCGGGCCTTCTGGTGATGCCGTACATGGTCTACTCCAACCACGCGGACTGGGGTGACCTGGCGGACTGGTACGGGAGGCACGTGGCGCCGAGGGTACGCGCCTCCGAGCAAGTGGAGGAGACCGCCCACCGGCTGGTCGAGGGTCTCGAGGACCGCCTCGAACGCATCGCCCGTATCTACCGTTTTGTCACCAATGAGGTCCGATATGTGGGCCTGGAGTTTGGAGAACACCGCTTCCGTCCGTTCTCGGCGGATTGGGTTCTCCACCACCGTATCGGTGACTGCAAGGATAAAGCCGCCCTGCTGGTGGCACTGTATGACGCAATCGGCGTGCCCGCACGAATGGTGATGGTACGAACGGCTGACCAGGGTCCCGTGAGCAGTGAGATGGCCGTGCTCGAGATCTTCAACCATGCCATCGCCTACTTGCCCGAGGACGATCTCTGGCTGGACGGTACCGCCACCGGGCATGCGCCCGACCTGCCGCCGGGCGCCGACCAGGGGGCGGTGGTTTTGGTCGTGGACGGTCCGGACAGCGAGCCGCAGACCTCGCCCGTTATGGGCGGTGGTGTGTCCCGATCCCGATTTGTTCTTCGCGCCGGTGAGAGCGGTCTCGTGCAGCTGACGGTCCACTCGGAGGATACTGGCGAGGCGGCAGATCTTCGCCGGGCGCGCTTTGCCGGCAGCAAAGAACCGCTCCGTTTCGCACGCTGGCTACAGGCGCAGTTCCCCGGTGCCGAGCTGACCGGCGACCCGAAGTTGCAGCTTCGGTCGGGGCGCGACCCGACCATCATAGAGCTCGAAGGTACGGTGCCGCGCAGCGCGCTGGCGAGCGGTGGTGGAGTGCGCGCATATCCGGGGGTCCTCGAGTGGACGGCGAGCATGATTCCGGGCGGCTCCCGCCATGGGCCCCTCATGATGGTGGTGCGTCCGGATCTCGAGTGGACGCTGGAGGTGGACCTCGGCCGGGCGCCCAAGGCCTTGCCGTCCGGGGTGGAGTTGACTACCCCTTTCGGCTCGCTGCGGCTGGATGCACATGCTGGGGACCGGGGTTACAGGATTGAGGGACTTCTCCACCTCGAACCCGGTCTGGTGGACGCGGAAGATGTCGACGACCTCCGCGACTTCCTGGTAGCGGTCGAGCGCCATCTCGATCGTCGGCTGGAGGCGCCATGAGAATCGCGGCGCGTGCAGCGGCGCTTGCCCTCGCCCTCGTCCTCTCCCAGCCTCTCTCGGCGGGTTGGTGGCAGGTGTTTCAGGCGGACGGACGCCTCGACCTCGGGGCAGGCCGTGAACTTGCCCTCGCCGCGGTGACCGACAACCCTCAGAGTGCCGAGGCTGTGGCGGCCGCCCTGTGGTGGTTGGCCAACCTGGACAACCTGCCGGCGCCCGAGGAGGTGCTTGCGGCGGCGCAAGGGGGGCGGGATCCGGAGCTAGGATTCGTCCTCGCTCGGATCGAGGCCAGTCTCAGCTCGCGGCCGCCAGCCGGTGCCCTGACCGCGGCGGAGGTAATCGGGCCATACGGAGTCTTCAGCATCCTGGATCTGGATCGCGAGGTCGTGCCGCCGGATGACGAGCTGCCCCCGCCGGGAACGCGCTGGCAGGACCCGACACTCCCGTTCCGCTTGCATTTTCGCCCACCGGACGGCCGCCACGGCCCACCGGGGTCGATGGCCGTAGACGGCGTCTACCTGGTGGCCTGGAACCTCGTGGCAGACCAGGAGGTGATCGGTTGGCTGGTGGTGGAGGCCGAGGGGGGGTTCAATCTGGAGGTGGACGGCCGGCGGGTAGACCAGCGCCGGTACTGCGGACTGGCGGACCCGGGGACGAACTGGTACCACCTCCGTCTCTCCGCCGGGGCGCATCGGCTGCGACTAGAGGTGGCCTCCCCGGCAAGGCCGCGGGTGCGGCTGAGTCTTTTGAACGAGCGCGGCGCCCCGCTGGGCGGGGTGAGGGTTGTGGACGAGGTCCCTGCCGGGGTTGCCGCGTCGGAGGTCGAAGCCGTCCTGCCGCCTGCGTCCGCGGCTCTTTGGGAGCGGCTCGAGGTGGATGACCCGACCGAGCCCGAGCTCCAGGTTGCAGCTTTTCTGGCAAAGGGGCGTGGCGATCCGGAGAGCGAGAACCGGTGGCTCGAAAAGGCCCGTGACATCGCTCCTGAAAGTCCGTGGTCGGCTTTCCCGCTCGCCCGCCATCTTCTCCTCAGCAACGGGGGGCCTCAAGGAGGCGAGCGTAGTCGCCGGATCACGGAACTGCTGCGGGAGGCGGCCTCGGTTCCGCAGTCGCTCCTCCTGGAACGGGCCCTTGCGGTGCGCGAGAACCGCAGCGAAGATGCGGAACGCATCCTGGAGGTGTTGATCGAGGACCATGGCGACGACGTGAGGGTGCTGCGGATCTGGGTGCGGGAGGCGGTGCACCAGGGATGGGCACGTGAGGCGGAGGAGAGCCTTGCCCGTCTCGAGGCGGCCTTGCCTGGCTCAAGGAGCGTGACCGACCTTCGCCTCGAGGTTCTGGCGGCACTGGAGCGCTGGCGCGAGCGAGGCCTTCTCCTCCACGCCCTCGGTGCGGCGAAGCCGGTGGAGTCGCGTTGGATCGGGCAGCTGGCCTCCAGCTGTCTATTGGGCGAG
>Ga0209013_10000340_pt1 | contig 40980 bp, 39 predicted proteins | sample Cruoilmetagenom2_FD_187291 | JGI IMG/M metagenome (GOLD analysis project Ga0209013, IMG submission 187291) | Oil polluted marine microbial communities from Coal Oil Point, Santa Barbara, California, USA - Sample 2 (SPAdes) (version 2) | ecosystem: Environmental > Aquatic > Marine > Oil seeps ...
CGTTAACAGGTACTAACCAAACATACTGGTATGGGCGTAATGTTATTGGCAAGCTATCTTTTTCAGTATGAAATTCACCACCGGCGATCAAATCGACCCATACGGGGGCATTTTTTATTCTTGCCGTTGGCAGGTGTACAGCATTATACGTTGTCGTATCAGATATATTGATGAGGCATAGAATGAATTCACTCTTGTCAGGGGCAACTCTGCTTACCGCAAACATTTCCTTGTCTAGATTGAGGATACGTTGTTCGCCCTGTGGATGAAATGCATCGTGGTTGCAACGAATGCGCAGCAATTCCCTATAAGCGACGAATATTTGCGCCTTGTGTGAGGTTGGATTATTAATTTCAAGCTCTAATTTCTCTAAATGAAATTTCTCCCGATTAATCGACCGCACTTGACCGCTCTCTGTCACGCACCGCTCACAATTTACTGAACCAAAGAGCGAATGTACATATACCCCAGGTATACCTGCCAGTGAAAGCATAATTGCTTGAGAAGCGAGAAAACGCTGCATGTCGATGTCAGGTATTGGATGTTTCGGATCGTTAAGCGCGTCGTACAGAGTGATATTGAGCTCATATACACTTTTGGAACCATCTGGGTTTGATCGATAGGAGACTTGTCCTCCATGTTGGCGCGTCGAATTAACTAAATCCTGGATCTGATCCTGGGATAGTAGGCCCTCAGCTGGTCGTATTCCAATCCCATCGTGTGATGCGATAAAGTTGAAGAAGTGTGATTGCAGATATGGAGTAGATATATCACTAGCCCACTCTCGTAAAGCAGTTACATCACCGGAATAGAAAGTATGCAGAACGAGTGGCGCTAATGGGAATTGGTACACTAATTGGGCTTCATCTCCGCGCTGTTCATCGTCCCCAAGAGAGGACCCGAAATAGCTTATATTCTCTTGATGAGGGACATTGGTTTCTGTAATTAGGATAACCCCAGGAGCTGCATCATCTAAGATGGCGCGCAGCAGCTTTACTACCGCATGCGTTTGGGGTAGGTGGATGCAGGATGTGCCAATCTCCTTCCATAGATACGCGATAGCATCAAGGCGGATGATCTCTGCACCATTGGCGACATAACCCAGCAGGACATCGATGACTTCGATTAATACCTCTGGATTTTTATAGTTTAGATCAATTTGATCCGTGCTGAAGGTAGTCCAGACATACTTTTCCCCAGCATATGTTTGGACTTTGTTAAGCAGAGGTAAGGTGCGCGGGCGAACGACCTTGGATAGATCTGTATCAGGAGGCGCCGTGATGAAGAAATCTTGAAATATCTCGTCTCCTTTTAAGAATCTCTGAAACCAATCACTTTGCCTGGAGATGTGATTGACCACAAGGTCTACCATGAGACGGAAAGAGTTTGCCAAATTTTGAACGTCTTGCCAAGTTCCTAGTTTTTGATCAACTCGTTTGAAGTCAATCACGGAGAAACCATCGTCTGATGAATATGGAAAAAAAGGCAGGATATGTACGCTGTTGATAACCCCCAGCAAATATCTATTAAGAAAATTATAGAGCGACTGTAGTGGGGCTTTATTTGCTTCCCTAAATTGGTCGCTATAGGTGATTAATACAATGTCCTTTTCGCTAATCTCATATTTTCTGTCATTTAGGACCGGGTATGCTGTCTTGAAGCTCTGTAATCTTTTATTTAGGTCAACCCAGATTTTTTGGCTGGCACCCTTTCCATATAGCACATCCAGCTGTTTTTGTATGCGGTTCTCAGTGTGCATTAGAGATTACCTAAAAGTTTCTTGAGTATTTTCTCTAGAACTTCGAAAGAAAAGTACTCTCTCGCTAGATCATAATTATGATCGACCATTGTGCGTATTTCATCACACAACATATCACCATCTTCTTCTGCGTTCTCGCCGAATGCCCGCTCACTTATTCTTATTATCGATTGGTGTTCAAAATGCAATTTCGGTATTAGCGTGCCACCACTAGCATATCCACCCAGCTCACCAGCGGCATACAAAAGATCATGTCCCATCCTGCGCAGGACGGTTGACCATTTTTCGACTTCCAGCGATACTCCGTCCGTACCATTTAATCGAGTAGAGATGAATCCGATACACATAAAAGAAATATCCTTAACCGGAATTGGATGAGTTATTAGTATACGAGGCGAGGAGAACGCCTGCATTAATGATCAACCAGGCAGTGTAGGATAGCAGTTTGAATCCTAGCCTTTCACACCACCAGCGGTTAACCCTTCTGCTAAAAATCGCTCAAGAGCGAGGAACAATAAAACGATTGGAATGGTCATAATTGTCGAAGCCGCCATGACGACATGCGGACGTGGACTGGGGTTGTTATATATCGTATTGATCTTAATCGGCATTGTAAATAAATCATTGTTATTTAAGAAAATTAATGCGTACAGAAATTCATTCCATGCGATCATAAAGGTGAATATTGCTACTGAGACCAAAGCTGGAATCGCAAGCGGTAACGTGATGCGCCAGATTACATCGAAGCGGCTGCACCCATCAATTAATCCGGCTTGCTCAATCTCTGCTGGGATTGTCCGGAAATAATTTGTAAGCATATATAGGGCTACTGGCAAGGTTTGTGCCAAGTATGTGAATACGAGAATAGACAGATTGTCCTGTACGTCAAATCCGATGCTATCACCTATTTGGGCTAGCATAGCAAACAGTGGGATGATCAGAAGAACGCCTGGGAACAGATAAATCATCAAAATACTGCTTAATAATACATTTTTCCCTTTAAATCGTAGACGCGCAATCGCATACGCTCCAAAAGTCGAGAGTATAACTGCTATTAGCGCAGTAGGTATGGCGATTTTCATGCTGTTAAAGATATTGGTTGCAAAGTCTTGAAAGCTTGGGTTATTTGGATCGAATAGTTCTTTATACGCATCTAGTCGCAAGGCGCTAGGGATATAGACCGGTTCGCGTGCGCCAATCTCAGCCCTAGTTTTAAATGATGAGCTGATCATCCAATAGAACGGGAAGAGAATGCTGGTGAGAAAGAAAATCAAACCAGCTGCAAATATGAAGCGAGGGACGGTGATCCAATTTGCAAGATGCTGAATGAAATTCTTGCTCTCTTTGTTATTAGACTGGGCAACCATCTAATCCTCCTCTGGGTTGCGCATGACGACGCCAATATAAAAAGCCATGAAGACAACCAGTATCACCAACAATATCATCGCGGTTGCTGCCCCTCGACCGAAGTCAAACAGCTTGAAGCTGAATTCGTAAGTCAGCACGGGCAACACTTTGGTACCAAAACCGCCGCCGGTAAGGAGAAAAATGTCATCAAATTTGTTAAATGTCCACATCAATCGCAGGAGAAATATGGCGCCAAGTACATATCGCAACTCTGGTAAGGTGACATGTATAAACTGCTGCCAGGTGCTTGCTCCATCGACTTTTGCGGCTTCGTAAAGCGTGCTATCAATCGCTTGTAAGCGCGCCAGAATCATTAACATCGCAAATGGAAAATATCGCCAGGCTTCAAAGAAGATAACGAGCAGTAAGGCGAGGCCACGAGTGGCGAGGTATGCCTGTGGCAGCTCGATGACCCCCAGCCTCATTAAAACATCATTGAGCACACCGGATGGTCGCGGGTCAAGTATCCAGCGCCAAACGAAGGCGACACTTACGATCGGTGCAACATATGGGAACAAAAACACTGCACGAGTGACTCCTCGACCTCTAAATGGGCGATTGAGAAGTAATGCAGCTAATAGTCCAATCAACAGCGTCAAGGTTGTAGCTACGAATGAATATATAATGCTTGTTACCGCAGCGCCCCAGGATTGCATCCCCTGAAATTTGAATGCAAAATCATCAAACACTTTCCGGTAATTTTCCAAGCCAACATAGGGCGCATTGAAAACTTCATTGAGATTGTTCAACCCCACGTCGTGAAAACTGATCCAGACGCTGAACGCGGCTGGAAATAAGACCAGGCTAAAAACGATTATCGCAGTCGGCAGGATAAGGATCCATGCAAGACGAGCCTCACGGGCTTGGAATGAGTTCCAACGAGTGCTAAATTTCTTCCTGGAAGCTGTTGGCACAGTCATGACAGCTCCTTATAGACTTGCAGAGAAAAGTATAAATTGGAAATGATTAATAAGTTGATTGCGCGATGGAGTTCTAGCAGCTATCAGGTGTTATGAGAAGAATAGAGATATAGGACGCAGCACAGGCTGCGTCCTATATCATCGTGGTAGTTATTTACTCCTGTCGTTCAGCATACAGGACTTCAACCTGTTCTTGGAGCCATTCGGCAGCTGTTTCGGGAGTCATAATGCCTTCGAGTGCAATATTGCTGATTGCCTGAGGGATCAATAAACGCCCTTCAATATCGCCGATAACAGCCCTTTGAGTCGCATCATAATCTGGCCGGAACAGCCAGCGCTGCATGGACTCGAAACCATTTGCGATCTGGTCCAGCGTTTCATCTGAGTAGTTTGCAAAGTATGGGCTGAGTTCTTTCCAACCATCCACCGCGCTTTGGGTAACGGGTACCTTGCCAAACGGTGCGAGCGCTAGGACATCGATATAGCCTTCGGTTAAGAAATATTCTACAACCTTCTGGGCAGCTGGATCAGCGCCTTGCATGATACCCAGGGTTACAAGCTGACCGTAGGATGCTGAGCCGTTCGGTCCTTCCATCTGGGAAGCAAAACCGGTATTCCCTGGCAGATCATCAATTGTGATATCTACGTTACCGCCCCCATCCAGGCCAGATCCGTCCACTAGGTCATCCATGATATATGTGGAATAGAACAGCATGCCAGATTGATCTAACTCATAGGCTTCTCGGGCACCACGCCAGTATTGTGGACCTGGCAGGGCACAGCGTTGGAGATCGGAATAGAACTGCAGCGCTTCGATCATCTCTGGTGTGTTCATGCTCACATTACCGCTCTCATCGAAGGGCCAGGCGTTATTTGACATGGCAAATTGTTCAAAAACCTGGTGGGGGTAGTTTTGACCCGGATCAGTTCCAAGTGTCAAGCCGTATAGTAAATTGCCTGCACCCGGGAGGGCATCACATGCTGCAGCAATATCATCCCAGCTGATCGGAGCGTTGAGCCCTTCGCTATCAAAGACATCCTGTCGATACCAGATTGCCTGGATCCAGCCATCATATGGAACCGCAGCGCGCTTTCCTGTGGCCGGATTGGTAACCATTACTAACGGGCCGGCACGGAAATCATCCTCTCCAACGCTGGCAATTACTGCTTCCGCTGCATCCTCATCCAAGATGCCATCTGCTGCAAATGTAGCCACACGTTCAATACCCATGCGAACGATATCTGGAAGACGATTAGCTGCAAGCGCAGTAGCAACTCGTTGTGAGACACCCGCTTCCTCGATGGGGACGATGCGAAGATCAATATCTGGATTTTCTTCCATAAAGCGTACCGCGACATCCTCATAGACATTAACGCGATCTTCTTCGTTGTCTGTCGTCCAGAATTCGACCACGGTTTTCTCAGTGGGTTCTGCTGGTACCTCAACAATTTCGGTTTTGATAACTTCGACTTCTTGAGTCACGATCACTTCTTCTTTTTCAGTGACAACTTCCGTGACTACAACTGTCTCGACAATAGTCTCAGGCTGGCATGCCGTGAGCAGCAGACCCAAAACCATTAGTGCACTTAGGATCAACATAATTCTTTTCATCTTACTCACTCCTTGTGATCACACATAGGTTTGAACTACAATTTCATCATTACATTGGTTTGGAATTTGAGTGATTTGTGAATTGTTGTGAGACACCTCCTATTGGTTGGATAGATTCCTCGTTTTATCATTGTTTGTATTCCCCCGTGGATTGTCGAACGACAAGCATCGGTTTAAGGATTATTTGGGTTTGTTCGAGTTCTTGTCCGAGGATGAGATTGATCAGCATCTCACACACCATTTCTCCAATATCGTATATAGGTTGATTGACTGTAGTTAGTGGAGGATGCGAATGCTCTGACATGGGGATGTCATCAAAGCCTGTGATGGAAATATCCTGACCAACGATAAAACCTAATTTGTGTGCTGCGCTCATTGCACCAAGTGCCATGAGATCATTGCAAGCGATTATCGCTGTAGGGGGCTGATCAAGAGATAATAACTCTTCGGCTTTAATATAACCGCCAGATTGGGTCATGTCGCCCTGCTGGCAGAGTGTTGGATCATATTCGAGTCCAACCTCTACCAAGGCAGATTTGATGCCTTCCAAGCGTTGGTTAGAGAAGTTTAGCTCTGGTGGACCAGATATACACCCGATGCGAGTATGACCAAGGCCCAACAGGTGCTTTGATAGCAAGTACATGCCTTGATGGCTATCTTCATCCACAAATGGGAAATCATCAAGGCCTTCTGTACGTCCGAATGCGACGAACGGAAATTTTGTTTCATGCAGATATTTAATTCTTTCATCCACTCGTCTAGTGCGGACGATAATAAATCCATCGACTCTTCCACTTTGAATGTTCAAGCGGTACGTTTGAAGCTCCAACTCACCCGGTGGACGAGTTGAAACGAGTAAGTCATGCCCCATTGAAGCAGCTTTATTCCCGACGCCGGCAATGAATTCGCTGAAGAATGGATCGGAAAAGCGCGGTCCGAATGTTGGTAGAACCATGCCAATAGTATCTGATCGACGTTTCTGAAGTCGCTGAGCTGTTGAGCTGGGGATGTAGCCCATCTCGTCTGCCGCATGCCGCACCATTGCTTTTGTTTCAGGGCTCACGTCATCATAATCGTGCAGCGCGCGCGAGACGGTAGTGATTGATTTTCCAACCCTTTTTGCTATATCTTCAAGTGTTGTTGGCATGCGGCGCTAGTTCTTAAGGGAACTGGTTATTCAGCTATTTATACGGATTTGTATCGATGCAGAGAAAGAATAGGCTGATGGTAGAGATTTTTGTAGTTGAAGTGAACAACTTCCTCATCACAAAAGAGGCGTGGGTGCATGGTACGGTTTAAACGAGATTGTGTAGGAGGAGATTAAAAACCCGAACCAAAACGTTTTGGTTGTTATTGTTATCTTATACCAAAACGTTTTGGTTGTCAAGAAATATTAATTATTTCTCATACTCTCAACTTATGGTTGGGTTATTCTCGTGTTTCTTGGATACAGGTGGGGAGGTCGTTCGTAGGGTTGTTGACCTGCTTTGAAACCGGGTAAGACACCATCTGATTAGATGGGTAAGGTTTTAACAGTGATGACAGCTCGCTTGGGGCGCGTTCATGTGGGTCTAGCCAGGTTTGGTAAGCGGTAGTAGGTAGAATTACCGGCATACGATTGTGTATCTGACTGACGAGTTCGTTCGGTTCCGTCGTGATGATGTTGCACGATATGAGCCGCGAGCCGTCGGGTGCGTTCCATGTCTCCCACAACCCTGCGAAAGCGAATGGTTCTCCAGATGTCATTTTGATATACATTGGTGTTTTCGCACCGGTAGACTTAGAGCCGCTGGCGTTTGGTTTCCGCTGCCATTCGTAAAATCCATTCGCGAGCACCAGGCAGCGCCTCCGGCGGAACGCGGATTTAAACGAAGGTTTTTCCGCAAGAGTTTCCGCACGTGCGTTGATCATGCGGTTGCCAATTTTCGGGTCTTTTGCCCAGAATGGTACTAATCCCCAGACGTAGAAATCCAATGTGTTCTTTCCATCGTTGGGAACGACTGCCACTGGCTGGGAAGGGGCGATGTTATAACGTGGTGCCATTCCCTCGGGGATATTCAACCAGGGGAATGTCGCCTGTAGTGTATTCATCTCGGCAGTAAGTGTAAATCTACCGCACATTGTCTATCCTATAGTCAAAGCTGCCACAATTGACAAGCCTCAGATCGCAGCCGCTTGACGCTCCTTCTTCTGAATCATGTAGCTGCAAGTATCACCGATTCTTTCATATATTTGAAAGCCTAATTTTTGCAGCACTCGGATGGAGGGGAGATTGTCGTTGAGCACGTGGTAAGCGACGATCGAGCTGCAGCGCTCATCTTGAAACGCCCACTGAATTAATGCTTGGGCACCTTCGGTAGTGTAGCCCTTATTTCCGAAGTTTGGGTCGATGCCATAGCCAATTTCGACTTGTTTATAACCTGTGCTAACCCCTTTGAAACCGATCAAACCAGCTCCGAAATTGCTGTCGGCAATCACCAACAGCCAGTAAGTGTACCAGGGGTGTTCGTTAATAGGAGCGGCATTCATATTTTCGATTTTCATGCGAACGGCTCGTTCAACCACTGCAGTGATGATCTTGCTGGATAGTTGGCATTCAAGCTTCGCGGCTAGTTTTTTTGGATGGTTGAGATACGACTCTAGCTCACCTTGTGAAAGGGCGGCTAATCGTGTCCGTCGGGTGAAGATCTGTTGCATGGGCATTATCTGGCCAATGGGTGAGACAAATCAACAACCACAGATAACCCTGGGTTCTTGATGGCTGCTGCTGAGGAAGTCCAGTTTTACGAAAGCATTGCTATTGGTCAGGATTTGCGCTTGACCATCGTCAGCACATTTTCGGAGTCTGAGGTCCGTTCGTATCTGATCTCGTCCATCATCTGCTGCATAAGAAAGACGCCTACACCACGCGGTTGGAGTTCTTCTAGGGGCACGTTCAGCTTCGGCTGCGGGACTTTTTCCATCTTGAATGACTTACCTCTAACGCGCAGGATGATCGTAATGTCTTGCTGCCCAATAATCACTGAACAGTCAATGTCGCCTTTATCCTCCCCTCCGTAGCCGTGTTCGATGATATTGGTGCAGGCTTCATCGACTGCTAATTGCATCTGGTAGACAGCCTTGTTACCAAAGTTAGCGCGTTCGGCAGTCTCGGCAATGAATTCACAGATTTGAGGAAGACTGGTCAGTCGACCGGGAAATACCATTCTATCCATGCAAGCTTGCGTGCGTTGATCAGAAGCTGCCGACAGCTGCGGTTACGTCATCAAACATTTGGAAGTACGAGCCCATCCCAACTAAATCCAGTGAGTCACGGATGTTCTCCTGTACTTTCACAAGGATTACCTCACCACGGTTGTAGCGTTTGCATTTTTTTTGCGCATCAATGAGGACCCACCACGCCTTACTGGACATAAAATTGACATCTGTCATATCGAAAACAACTTTATGCCGGCCAGAGTCGATGATAGAGCTGAAAGCTTCTTCTAAATCAGGGGCAGTACTGCTGTCGACACGGCCGCTGGTCTTGATCAGGTCACAGCGTTTGTACTGGCTGGTTGTGACTTCCATTTTATGTCCTCCGTTTGTAGGTTGCTCAAAGGATTGGTTGAAGAAAATCCATAAGGAATTTTCTGTACGGTGCTGGCTCGAAAACAGTTTTGATCAATATAGCTATCCCGGAATGTTTCAGCGATTATATCACGGTGCGGTTTGCTGGATGGTGCGCTGAGGATCACAGATCGACGCCAACCACTCGGTATGTGAAGTGATTTCTCTTTTTAGCAAGGTATATGTATTTAGGTTAAATTGTGCGGGCCGCGCATCATACGGAAGAGCATACTAAGCATGAAGCCAGCTGCAGTTAGTGCTGCCAACGCGATCTTTGTTGGGTCAATAACTGGTTCGATGCGTACGCCTTCTGGGGAAGCGATGATAACAGCCACCGGGCGCGATAGAACCCGTCCGCCACCACCTCCACCACCACCTTCGCCGCGGTTGCCGACCTCCTCATCCATTTGGTCACCACTGCCGCTCCCGACGCCAAAACCCATCCCGCACAGAATTTCTGCTGTTGGCACGATTAACGTATCACCATTTTCGATTGGTTTTCCGTAAACCTTCTCCACATCCGCCGTAGCGATGAATTTGTCCATTGTGTCTTCAATTAAGTTTAATGATTCGAGCCCCCTTGTAGCATCTTCTTCAGGTGTACTGGTTGCAGTTTGATCGTCCATCGATTTTCTCCTACCTTAATAATGATCGGTTGATTATCCACATGATCAGCGACCCAATAATCGCAGCTCCGAAAAGTGATAGCTGGATTCGCCTGGTCTTGTCACGGACAGGTATCACAACTTCTTCTCCCTCTGCTGATTCCCATAAAATTGAGGCAGGGCGGTTCCATACAAATCCACCGTAACCTCCCGGAAATGTTATCCTAACCATTTGGGAGAAAGGAACCAATTTCGCCTGGTTCAAATACAGAGGATCTCCCGCTCGGGTTTCCATCGTGAAAAAGGGTCTGCTCATAATTGTTCTAACCATTCGATTCGTTGTCTTCATCTACTGGCGCACCTTCTTCTGTCGGGGACCAGCGCTGGGCAGTATTTTCCAACTCAGTATTGACTATATGTAGAGTCTTGATGAGTTCGTCCCGGATCTTTTTTTCAGTCTTGCTATCACGTACTTTATCACGCAATTCAGCGGCATCAGAGCGAAGACGCTGACCAGTTCCGCTCTCTTGAAAGTTCTCGATTTCGCTGTTTAGCGTCGTTGCTAGCCCAGATAGCCCTTCTTCTAGTTCACCCTGGAGTTTCTTCCTCTCCGGACTCTCCCATGCGGTGCGCAGGGCGTTGACTAGATTCAAGCCTAAAGCACGGAATTCATCGCTCAGGTTCTCGTCGGGTATTTCATTTTCAGCCATAGTTCACTCCTACGATCCATTCAACCAGGTTTTTGTTGGGCAATATGGATCAAATCGCTAGATGTTCCTGTTTGTCCTGGAATAATTGTGCCTTAATATTTGATATTCGGCAAGACAGTCACCTAAACTATACAGCAATTTCACTCTAGGCACATTGAAAATACGATTTGACATTCATCTTAGTTCGATAAGGGTTATATTATCAGTCATGATGGTAATCAAAATCGCTGGCATCTTATCACGATACTTTATCTCATGTCACCTCGGTTGTACGCCATCTTAGGAGGTTGCTGACAACTGCAGCTGCACCCAAAGGAATCATTTCTTATGAAATCGCTGGATCATTGGAATCCGCAGCCGTGATGGATGTGCGTGTGACATTTGATCAAGCAGGGCATGTTCACTAGTGCCGCGATTTGAGCAAATTTCTGTCGGTATCAAGATCGGATTGGCTTATCTTGGTTAGATCTGCACATTTTGGGGTATGACCCTCCACTTCGTTTGGTCTTTTCCCGCTCGATCCGCGACACGAAAGAATGTTATTTCTTGATATCCACGCGACCTCTTTTGGAACCCTGCGTATATCCTTATAGACATAAACCAATTACGAAGGAGTAAATAATCATGTTACCTAAAAGCATGTTCATCATCTTAATCGTCACTATGCTGGTCACCATGGGGTGTGGTTTCACTTTTACGATTCCGGTCACTGATATTAATACCGGTCCAACCGTTATCGAGGAAATTGAAGTACCGGTCCCTGAAGGGGTGGATATCGTAGATTTGGCCTTCGGTTTCGGAGCAGGTGAGATACGGCTTTCCCCGGGCGATGAAGCCGCCTTGGTCCGCGGCACAGCGAAATATAATGTCGACGATTTTAAACCTGAGATCATCACCTCCGGTGATCGTGTACGAATCAATACGGGTGACTTGGAGATCTCGGGTATCCCGAATTTTGGTGAAAGATTAGAGAATGAATGGGACTTTGAACTCGCACCGGTCCCAATGAATCTAAAGGTCGAAGCTGGCGCATATCAAGGACGTATGGAATTGGGTGGTTTAGCGCTCGAATCGCTCCGGGTGTCAGATGGAGCATCGAATGTTAAACTGGCGTTTTCTAAACCGAATTTAGTACCAATGGACTCATTCCGCTATGATACCGGGGCCTCTTCAGTCACTTTAGAGGGCTTAGCCAATGCTAATTTCGAAGATATGAGTTTCAAAGGTGGCGCTGGTGAGTACACTCTAGATTTTTCAGGTGAGCTGCAGCGGGATGCTACTATAACGATAGATTCCGGCATCAGTAGTATCAAAATTATCGTCCCCCGTGGAGTAGATGCCAAGGTGTTTTTCGATGGCGGTCTATCCAATGTGGATGTCCATGGCAGCTGGGAGAAGGCAGGTGATGTTTACAGCACTTCTGGAGACGGTCCTCGACTGACATTCAACGTCAATCTGGGCGCGGGCAACCTTGAATTGGTAAACCGGTAACGATAGCAGAAGCCTAAATAAAAACAGAGGAAGCTTTTTCGCTTCCTCTGTTTTTGTTTACTGAAATGATACGACTAATCTAGAGCGTCGTAGCCAGGGCCATCTGTGAAGAAATCGTAGTTCGGTTGAATATCATCATTAAAGTCAACTTCCTCACCGGCTTCCAACTGGCGGGCGCAATCAAGCACTACCGCATCACCATGATGATTTGTGCCTTCATAATGTCCGGTTAGACCGACTCGACTGATATATTCACCGCCCTGCGCAACATACGGCGACGGGACCTCATCTTCTGTGAAGATTGCTTCGAAGGGGCATTCTGGAATGCACGCGCCGCAATCAATACAAGTGTCCGGGTCGATGTAATACCAAGGCCATTGTTCCTGGGGTATTCCGGGGACAATGCATTCAACGGGACAAACATCCACGCAGCCTGAGTCACGCAGACATAAGCTTGTAATAATGTGGGTCATAGATATTACCTACGCTTTGAGAATCGCTGGTTAGAAAATTAATTTGTATTATTGTACCTCAAAAAGGTTTTTATCATGGTTCTAATCCAGTGATTAAACACCTGATTTTGGTATTAACTTTGTCATAGTGTTCGGCTGTATGATGCTGCCTGGGAATATTTTTGGAAATTATCATATAAATCTTGACAAATTGGGTCTTTGTTATTATGATCTTGCTGTGAATTCCAGTCTTCTAAACCAGCTAGACTGAGAGAAAAACCATTGTTCGTATCAGGAGGTACTAAAGATGTACAACATTATAGCCAAGCTGGATAGTTTGGTCCGCTTCGATCATGCAAAAGCACACTGCGATGTCCCTTGTGGGATTTATGATCCGAGCACAGCTCAAATTGCAGCCTTGACGGTTGTCCGAATGGTCGATCTAATGAACGATCTGGAGGGACAAACTCCGCAAAAGAAAGTTGATTTCCACAACAGTATGTCACGCTACATCGCTGTTAAGGAAGAACATGCTGAGAAAGCAAAGCGCGAAATTCGTGTAATCTGGGGTGACTATATTAAAGCACAGCATCTCGAGAAGTTCCCTCAGCTGAATGGAATTGTGCATTCGATTATGCAGTTCGGGTCGACAAGCCGCCAAACAGCTGATCGTGAATCTGCAGTCAAATTCGTGGATGCGATTAACGAGTTCGCGGATATTTTCTGGCAGACTAAGAGCATCGCCACGAAGAAAGCCCAAGCACCTTATGCTCCTGCGCTTGAGATGGTGTATCCCGACCTGTAATGATTAGATTCCTCAAGGTTACTGGGGATAGCCTTGCACCAGAGTACCTGGCAGGGGATTTTGTCTTAACAGTCAAGATCCCCTGTATTTCATTTAAAGTTCGCGTGGGGGATATCGTTGTTTTCGAACACCCTTTGCACGGGACGTTGATAAAAAGAGTCCAATCCATCGATAGTATTAAAGGTACAGCGATTGTCTTGGGGGCGAACGAGAGCAGTATCGATAGCCGGAATTTCGGCCCAATCCGCTTAAGTTCATTCACAGGCAAAGTAATATATCATTTCCCGCGACCAAGGTAATACTTCATTGGGGAGGGGTAGAATTAACTGTCTAATCTGTGACAGTGAATAACAACATTATTGTTTGTTTGCAATTAGAGACAAATGGCACAAACCAATACCAAACCAAGCGTATCTCCCGGAGTTGTGATCGGTATAGGTATTCTCGCTGCTTCGAGTGCTTCGATATTTATCCGCTTTGCTCAGGTTTATGTACCTTCCTTGGTCATCGCTGCTTTTCGCTTAACCCTGGCAACCCTAATCTTAGCACCCTTTGCCCTTACTCGTCATCGGCATGAGATCCAAACTATCAGCCGCCAGAAATGGATTTTAGCCATTGCCTCCGGATTGTTTTTGGCGCTGCACTTCATATCCTGGACGACCTCACTGGAATTTACGGACGTGGTTAGTTCAGTTATGCTCGTATCAACCGTCCCAATATGGGTAGCTTTACTCTCACCTTTGTTCTTGCACGAAAGTGCATCGCGATATGCGATATTTGGTATGGGATTGGCCATCTTGGGTGGTTTCATCATCGCGTTTAGTGATGTTTGCCAGATTGGAGCAGGTGGGATAAATTGCCGTATAGATTCAATCAATATAAGCAACCGCGCTCTAATCGGGGATTTGCTGGCGCTTATGGGGGCGGTCATGGCTGCGGGATATGTGATGATCGGGCGAAAACTGCGCCGGGATATGGCGCTACTGAGTTATGTTTTTGTAGTTTATGGTATTGCAGCGCTAGTACTAGTAATACTAGTCATCACTACTGGCAACACTTTCATCGGGTACCCAACTGAGGCATACGCTTGGTTAGTTTTATTGGCTCTAGTGCCGCAGTTAATCGGACATACAAGTTTCAACTGGGCCTTACGCTATCTGTCGGCAGGCTTTGTCTCCATATCGCTGCTTGGAGAACCTATTGGATCAGCAATCCTTGCTTATATCTTCTTAGCAGAAGCGCCAACTTTAGGCAATATGTTTGGTGCTATACTTATTCTGATTGGTATCTATTTAGCTTCCATCAGTGAACGAAAGAAGAAAGAACCAATCAACAATGTGTCATAAGGATCCGTTCCACTGGTCTCAATTACTCTATTTAAGTTGACCAGGATAATGGTGTCCTCTGCTCTGAAAGTTAATGTGAACGCAGTATCTTCTCTGAAAATATATGAGTGAAAAGCGCGGCTACGCGGTCGAAACTGAGCAATCAGTATTAGATCCCAGTTCTGACCAAATTGATTTGACTTGGGAGGTAATCTCCCGCTTCCAACGCTTTGGCTGGGATATTGCGGGTGTCTTCGCATTGGCAGTCGCCGCTATGACACTATTGGGTCTCTTCCTGCCTGAGTACTCAACCGGCTTCCTGCTACTTTGGTGGATACAATTCGCAGAGGTCTGGTTTGGGTGGGGAAGTCTCTGGTTGGTTGTCATAGCCGCAGTTCTGGGGATTGGTGCGTTCCGGCACCGTCAACTGCGGGCTCTTAAACAGATTCGCTGGGGCAGGATTTTCGCACTTGAATTCGCTGCGTTCGCCAGTTTAGCTTTGTTAGCCGTTTGGGGGAATACTTCACTCGAACGAGCCGATGCAGGATTGGATGGCGGGCGGATTGGGTGGGCACTTGCTTATATCTTACAACAAGTGGTTGGCGCCATGGGGTTATCAGGGATCATGTGGCAGGTGATCTTTATCAGCATGATCATAGTAGTATGCTTAATCTTTGGTTTGGGGCTGCACACATCCCTGGCAGAATGGGTAGAGAGACAGGCTGAACTCGCATCAGAGAGTAGGGGAACCGAATTGACGGGCGAATCACCGGTAAGTGTTGCTCAAATTCCAGATCAAGAAGCCATTGTACTGCCCGTTAATCAAGCAAAACGTAAGAAGAGCCGGCGCTTGCCAGCCGAGTTTCGCAAGTCGTTCCGCGTTCAGAGTGAAGAGTCGCAAACAGATTCTCCACCTCATGAGCGTGATGAGCGCTTGCCAGCTTTAGATTTACTCGTCAGTGAGAAAGCCAGTCGTCCAGATGAGCGCAATATCAATTTAACCGCGGGGCTGATAGAAAAAACTCTGGCAGAGTTTGGGATACCTGCGAAAGTCGTCGGATTTCAGGTCGGTCCTACAGTCACCCAATTTGCTGTAGAACCAGGATTCGTGGAGAAGGGGGCCGATGGTGATGAGGGAGAAGCTGCCAGGCACAAAGTTCGTGTCGCCCAGATATCTTCTCTAAAACGTGATTTGGCTCTAGCGTTATCCGCTGAAAGATTGCGCATCCAAGCTCCAGTTCCTGGGCGTCCGTATATTGGTGTTGAGGTACCGAATGCTCATTCGACAGTAGTTAGACTACGGCCGATTTTAGAAACTGACATCTTTTATCGCATAAACTCCCCACTCGCTATCGCTTTGGGGCGTGATGTATCCGGCCAACCTGTAGTTGCAGATCTTGGTAGTATGCCGCACTTATTAATTGCGGGCACAACGGGTTCAGGCAAATCCGTCTGTATCGCCGCGTTAACCTCCTGCCTGGTGATGAACAATACACCAGATGAACTGCGGATAATTATGGTCGATCCGAAAATGGTCGAACTGGTCCGCTTCAATGGTCTGCCTCATCTATATGGAAAGGTTGAAACCGATATTGAACGCATCCTTGGGGTACTGCGCTGGACAGTTGCCGAAATGGATCGCCGCTACCGGTTGTTGGAAACCTCGCGATCGCGTAATCTGGCCAGCTATAACCGCAAAGCCCGCCGGCGAAAAGGGGAGGATCCTCTGCCGCGCATCGTGCTATTAATTGATGAATTGGCTGACCTGATGATGTCCACTCCTGAGCAGACTGAACCTGCCCTAGTACGGTTAGCCCAAATGGCGCGTGCAACCGGTATCCATCTTGTCGTAGCAACCCAAAGACCCAGCACTGATGTGGTCACTGGATTGATTAAAGCGAATTTTCCCGCTCGGTTATCTTTTGCAGTTGCTTCTTCGATCGACTCGCGCGTGATCCTCGATTCAACCGGTGCCGAATCACTGCTGGGAAAAGGGGATATGCTGTTCCTGCCTCCAGAAGCACCTGCTCCACTCCGTGCGCAAGGTGTCATGGTGAGCGATTCTGAAGTTGAAAAAGTAATCACCTACTGGCAGAATACGAGTGGTATATCAGAGGAAGAGAAACCGCCTTGGGATGAAATGTTGGAGAAAGAAGCGATTCTCGCTGATAGAGACGACTTAGTTGAAAAGGCGATTGAACTTGTCCGGGAAACCCAACGTGCCAGTGCCTCCCTTCTGCAGCGCAGGCTGCGCATCGGTTACCCGCGAGCGGCTAGGTTGATAGATGAGCTCGAGGATCTCGGTATCGTTGGTCCCTCGCAGGGCAGTGGTCGCGAACGTGATGTCTTGGTTGGCCCAGAAGAGGACGAGGATTGAAGGAAATCTTGAACAAATCAATAACGTTTTCGTACTGCTTGACAGACAGAACTCCTTACGTTAGCATACAAAAATTATCTCGTAAGAAAGGTGGTATTTGCATTGACTGAAACAAGCGTCGAAGAAGAGAAGAAGTTGACCCTCACTGATCAAGCCCGGGCTCGATTTAAAGGCATTTTAGAATATTTTGCAGCCTTTTTTAATCGCATGGGATTGATGCCGAACACCATGACTATCCTGGGACTGATTGGGAATACTGCCGGGGCAGTTTTCCTGGCACGGGGACAAATGACGGTCGGTGGGATCCTGATCCTGATGATGGGACCGGTTGATGCCTTGGATGGAACCATGGCCCGGTTGCGGGGAGAAGCGACAGAGTTTGGAGCTTTTGTCGATTCGGTTACCGATCGATATTCTGAGCTGGTCATATATGGGGGATTGATATTCTACTATGCTCAGATGGGAGAGTGGCTGCCAGCGATGTTAGCATATTTCGCAGCTGCCGGCTCAGTGCTGGTCTCCTATACTCGTGCCCGTGCTCAATCCCTGGGATTCGAAACCAAAGTGGGTATCTTAACTCGTATGGAACGATATCTTGTAATGGCTCCACTGCTGGTTCTCAATCTCCCGATACCCATGCTGTGGATTATGGCTGTGTTATCCAATATAACAGCAGTACAGCGCATCTATGATATTCGCCGGAAGGCACATAAGTGAAACTCATCAGGTAGAACAAAGAACATACTAGGAGAGGAAACACAATGGGTTTTCAACTAGGCCCCCTTTACATACGATATTACGGAATTATCCTGATGGTTGGTGCGCTTATTGCGGCGTTCGTAGCCGAACGGCTTGCCCGCCGCAAGGGTTATGATAGCGAGATTGTCTGGGATGGTTTGATTTGGGTGCTAATTGGTGGCATCATCGGCGCACGCGTTTGGCATATACTGACTCCTCCCGCTTCGATGGTCGAAGTAGGTATTACTACCCAATACTACTTGACTCATCCTCTTGATGCGATCGCGATCTGGCGCGGGGGATTGGGTATTCCGGGCACGGTTATCGGTGGCGCTATAGCACTGCTGCTGTTCACGCGCCGGCGAAAGATCAGCTTTGCTCTAATGGTTGATATCGCTGCTCCTGCTCTAGCATTAGGACAGGCGATTGGACGTTGGGGTAACTACGTCAACCAGGAATTATATGGAGCGCCATCCACTCTCCCTTGGGCAATTACTATCGATCCGGAGTACCGCCTCCAGGAATATTTCACCCAAGCCACTTACCACCCGTTATTTCTATATGAGTCTATTTGGAACTTCGCCAATTTCATTTTCTTGATGTGGTTATCAACACGGGATTCAAAGAAGCTCATCCCAGGGGATGTCTTCTTGGTATATTTGATCACTTATCCAGTAGGGCGTTTTTTCCTGGAATTCCTGCGCTTAGATCCATCGAATGTCGGCGGGATTAATATCAACCAACTAATTATGGCTCTGGTAGCCCTCACATCTGCTGGGTTCTTAATTTGGCGTCATAAACGCCCCGGAAACCAATCCCCAGCTGAAGCCAAAACAAACGCTTAGTACTCGGACATTGATTTCTCGAACTCTCCGATCGTGGAAATGTTGCCTATTGTTGACCAAATGCTACATTTCCTTGAATGGTGGGGAGCATGATCGCTACATACGATTTAAGTAAATGTTTTAATGGGTTATGGGCAGTCGATGGCGTCAACCTGCACATCGAAGCGGGTGAAGTGCTGGCATTGCTGGGGCCAAATGGTGCTGGGAAGACGACTATCGTCAGGATGCTGACGTCTGTCTTACACCCTACCCGCGGGACTGCTAGTGTGGCGGGGTATGACGTGCTGGAGCAGCCCCAGCAGGTCCGTGCGTCTGTCGGCGTCTTGACGGAACACCACGGGTTATACACCCGGATGCCAGCAGGTGAATATCTCGATTTTTATGGGCAGGTATATGGTCTCGATGCAGAGCTGCGGACTAAGCGGATTAAAAAATTGCTCAGTGATTTCGGCTTATATAAAGATCGCCAGCGGCGAATTGGTGAATATTCAAAAGGCATGCGCCAAAAATTAGCGCTCTCACGAGCATTGCTGCATGATCCACCAGTATTGCTGCTCGATGAACCGACTTCTGCAATGGACCCGGAAAGCTCCCGTCTTGTCCGGGATGCGATAAATGAGCTTCGTTCGGCTAGCCGCACAATTATCATCTGTACACATAATTTGGCGGAAGCAGAAGAACTGGCTGACCAGTTAGCGATTATTCAGTTAGGCAAAATAATCGCCCAAGGTACACCTAAGGAGCTAAAGACGCGCTATTTTGGGACAACGGAGTACGAAATTAGATTCAGCACTCAGCTTAATGATCACGAAATAAATTTGCCAAACGGAGCAGTATTGGTGGCTATTGGTGAAGACTGGCTCCAGTACCGAACGACCGATGCCGCTTCCACAAATCCGCGCGTGCTGCAGTATTTGTTAACCAGTGAATTGCCAGTGATTAGCCTCCAGGAGATCACAAGAAGCGTCGAGCATGTCTACCTGCATGCCGTCGGTCAATCCACGAACGAAAACTCGCCCGGACATTAGCCATGTTGCAGAATCTGAAACCAGTCCTGATTGTTACTCGGCGTGAGGTTCGTGACCAGTTCCGCGATTGGCGGATAATTTTCCCGATTATCGCATTAACCCTCTTGTTCCCCGCCTTAATGAACTTCACAGCCCGCCAGGCGGTGCAGTTCGTTGAAAATTACGGTGCACCCGAGATTGGGGAACGTTTGATTCCCTTTCTATTGATGATTGTTGGTTTCTTTCCAATTACGGTGTCGTTAGTAATTGCATTAGACAGTTTCGTCGGTGAAAAGGAAAGAAAAAGCATCGAGCCGCTTCTCGCCAGCCCACTAGAAGACCGGCAGCTCTACCTTGGTAAACTGCTTGCCGCATTGGTCCCACCTTTGTTAGCGGCTTACTTTGGGATCAGTGTGTATTTGATAGGTGTTTACTGGCAGGTGGGATGGAAACCTACACCGATTTTACTTACCCAAATCATCGCGTTGACTACCGTCCAGGCTTTAGTCATGGTGAGTGCCGCAGTCGTGATTTCAACTCAGACCACATCGGTCCGGGCTGCGAATTTACTGTCTTCTTTCATCATCATCCCAATGGTTTTTCTCATCCAGGGGGAGAGCATCATCATGTTCTGGGCTCGGTATCCGATCCTGTGGTGGGTGATTGCGGGCTTACTGGTGGTGTCGATTTTATTAGTTCGAACCGGGGTAGTGCATTTTCGCCGTGAAGAACTGCTGGGTCGGGAATTAGACAGTATTAACTTCAAGCGGTTTGGCACTTTATTCATCGTGACGTTTGTTGGTGGAAAACGCAACCTGCTGGATTGGTATCGGGATGTGCTAGTTTTTGTCCGCCGGGAGTTATCCCTACCAATGCTCATTGTTGGAGCGCTTCTCCTGGTTGGTCTGTATATTGGATCGATCGTAGCTGGATCTTTTCCGCTGCCTCCAGAAATTATTGAATGGGAGAGCCTTGGCCAGGGATTCGTCGAAGGGTTGGATGTAATCCGCCTGTTTTCTGTTGTCGGTGCAGGTCAAGTTTGGCTGCATAACCTGCGCGCGCTGTTGATTGCTACAGTGCTGGGGATGTTCACATTCGGGGTATTAGGTTTGCTGATAATCATGATGCCGATGATCCTCTTAGGATACTTTATGGCGAATTTTGCTGCCGCCGGTCTCTCGCCATTTACTTTTGCTCTGGCGTTTATTATCCCCCATGGTATTCTAGAAATCCCTGCTTTAATTATTGCTGGTGCCGCGCTGTTGAACTTGGGCGCAATCCTGGCGAGCCCTGCCTATGATCAGACGATTAGCGAGTCGTTCATCAAAGGGCTGGGAAACTGGGCGCGTGTTGTCGTGGCTCTGGTAGCACCTTTGTTCATCGGTGCAGCATTGCTTGAAGTCTACCTTACCCCACGTATAGCCATGTTATTATTGGGAGGGTAAGTGCTAATTCTCGATCAGGAGGGTTCTTGTTTTGGCTAAATTAACCATTCTCGGCTCATCATATGCTATTCCAGCAGAGAAGCATCAAAACACGCATATGGTCCTTCAAGGTGCGAATCACACGGTATTGATAGACTGTTCAATTAACCCATTATTACGTCTGCGTTCAATCGGGGTTGATCACACCCGAGTAAGCGATCTGATACTTACGCATTTCCACCCGGATCACGTGTCGGGAGTTGCTTCATATCTGATGAATATGTGGCTGCTTGGGCGTAGTCAACCATTGCAAATATATGGACTCGAACACACACTAGTGCGTGTCCAGAAGATGATGGATTCTTATGATTGGGATACTTGGCCGAACCTGTTCCCAGTCCACTTTCATACATTACCAGAAATCGAGCTTACTCCAGTACTATCGAATACAGAATTTAGAATTTACTCCTCGCCTGTGAAACATATCGTGCCGACGATTGGCTTAAGGATCGAATCTGTAGCTTCCCAGAAAGTACTGGCATATTCATGTGACACAGAGCCGTGTGTAGCGGTTGAGAATCTCGCTCGCGATGCGGATTTCCTTCTCCATGAAGCTTCGGGTGCCTCATTCGGCCATACTTCAGCGGCACAGGCTGGCTCCCTAGCGCAAAAAGCAAATGTCCATGCGGTCTTCTTGATCCACTATCCAACCGGTGAATTATTTTCTGAACGCATTACGGAAGAGGCGGCGTCAACTTTCGGGAAACCTGTCATCCTGGCAACTGATATGATGGAATTTGAACTTTAAATCTATCTGGTGTTTGGAGAAGAGTTCAGTGTGATTGAACTCTTCTTTATTTTACCAACCCTCAACGAAGGGTATCCATTCAGAATTCTTATTCAGATGTCTTCCGAATAGATATCTCGCTGATGAGGGTGGTTCTAGTGGGAGATGCAGTAAGCGCATATGTGCTTGTTCTATAGTCCGCCCACCTTTACGGTGGTTGCACTGCGGGCATGCTGCGACAAGGTTGTTCCAACTGTGATTGCCCCCTAAATGCCGGGGTACGACATGGTCAAGGGTGAGATTCAGCGGTCTCTGACCGCAATACTGGCATAAGTAGTTGTCTCTGCGTAGTACTTCCCGTTTGGTTAATCGAACCCGTGGTCGCGGTCGTTTAATCATTCTCCCAAGGCGGATGATCGATGGACATAGATAGGTCCTGTTGACGGTGTGAATCTCGCCGCGCCCATTCAGCACAAGATTTGCCTTTCCACCAATAACCAATGTGAGTGCACGGCGGGTGGAGCAAATATTGATTGGTTCGAAATTCGCATTTAAAACCAGTACAGATTTATGCATCAAACTCATATACGACAACGGCTCCAATTATTCTGGGTATGGATGTCATAGGTCCGAATGAGAAACGACTACATAATGCGAAATTATAGCACGGTACAACCCAAATAGCATAAATCCCGAGTATGCCCTAATGGTATAATCGCCACATGGAATCAGCTGAAAAGGAGAAAATTTATATACCTGTTCTTGCTTCACGTAGGGGTGAGCTGATTGCCTGGGGGTCATCTTTCTTGGTTGTAATATTGTGGTTGGTGTTAGGAGCCACAGGCCAACAAGTTATGTTAGCGATACCCGCCCTAGCCGTGGTCTTATTTGTATCCGCTATGAGTATCAGCCTTGGGAATTGGATGGATCGAAAGACAGAGATGCGTATTGATAATAGCAGCGTGGCTTTCACAAACGGACTGCGCAATGTCGAGATGGCCTGGGAAGAGATCCAGGAAGTGCGGGCGATCCCTGCTCGGTGGGGGAAAAAAGTCCAGGTAATTGGTAAAAAGGCATATTTTGGATTTCAAACGCTGGCTGAGGTAATAGTGATGGGAGAAGTAAAAGGTCGTTTCGGTTTTATAGAAGGAGAGGATATTTTGCGTCAGATCGTACTCAATAGCCAACTGAATATTGTAGAACGACCTGGCGAGGGATATTATTATGCCCGAGAGTGAAATGAGTGTGGTGAGAACGGCGCGCCCTCACCACAGAGGGCGCGTTTTATTTTTCATCCATCTTGGGATGGAAACGTAAATACAGATCACGAGATTACCTTATATAACAGAGACTAATGGAGATTGCTATGACGAATTTGACCATTGATGAACAAGTCGCTTACCTGATGCAAGGCACAGAGTATGGTGATGATGAAACGAAGCGGGTAATGGCTGATGAGTTAAGGGAACGATTGCTCGAGGCGGATAAGGAAGGACGGTCTCTGCGCGTTTACTGCGGGTTTGATCCCCGCACGAGTGATCTTCATTTGGGCCATACGGTACCCATGCGCAAGCTTCGTCAATTCCAAGAATTAGGGCACGAAGTTGTATTCCTGGTAGGCAACTATACATCATTAATTGGTGATCCATCGGATAAAGACAAGCTCAGACCGCAGCTGACAGCAAAAGAGGTCGCTCATAATGCTCAGACATATGCTGAGCAGGCGTACAAAGTCCTTGACCGCGACAAAACGTTAATTCAGCATAACGCTACTTGGTTGTCAGAGCTCTCTTTTGCTGAGTTAATCGGTTTGGCATCAAATTTCACGATCCAACAGTTCCTAGCGAGGGACAATTTCCGCAAGCGCTGGGATAACGGTGACCCCATTTACCTGCACGAAACTTTTTATGCCATTATGCAGGGTTATGACGCCTATGCACTCAAAACTGATGTCCAAGTTGGGGGGACTGATCAGCTGTTTAATATCGTTACCGCCGCTCGCAAGCTTATGTCATTTATGGGGGCGAAACCAAATATCGCCATCATATTAGATATATTACCGGGAACTGATGGGGAAATCAAAATGAGCAAATCATTAGGCAATCATATCCCGCTGCTATCCACTCCAGAGGATATGTACGGGAAAGTCATGAGTGTACCAGATAAAGCGATGGGGTATTACTTCCGATTGGTCACCTCCTGGACACCGCCTGAGATAGATGCACTCGAGAAAGGTCTGAAAGATGGCAGTCTCCATCCACGCGATGTAAAAATGAAGCTGGCGCGGGAGATTGTCTCAATTTACCATGATGAAGAAGCAGCTGCTCGTGCGGAAGTTGTTTTTAAACTCGTTTTTCAGCAAGGTAATATCCCTACTGACATGCCTGAAATCGCATTTGAGGGAGGCCAAACAGTTCTCGACGTGCTCGTCAACGGCAAATTGGTTAGCAGTAAAAGCGATGGACGCCGCATGGTTGATCAGAACGCAGTTCGATTAGATGGCGAAACGCTAAAAGACCCCAACCAGCTGTTCCCGCATCCAGGTGTCCTGCAGGTAGGCAAAAGACGCTTTATCCGCGTGATATGACGCCTAAGTAGGTTGCCGAGTTCAATTACTATGTCGTTGGGTTACTCGCTTGGAATATAGAGCGCCCGCTCTAATCCTTCGGCGATTTGACTCGCGAGCTCTTCGTTCCCACCTTCGATCAGTATTGCAAAAGCATATGCTTGATCCTGTCCCCTCGGTTGCGTACCAGATACATACCAGGTTACAGGATCAGATCCTAGCGATGTTGTTTCCTCCACATACCAGAAATCTGATGGACTGGTCGGGAAAAGCCCTGTCCTCTGGTTGGCAATGGTTGGCGAGAACACTTCGTGAGGCTCCACGAGCGGTGGCAGCATAACCCACCCTGAAGTAGGGCTCTTTACGGCATTGACAATTTGTGTTGCGGGACGAGACCCACCCGCAGCGTAGGTCGCAGCAATAATGGCCATGTGCAGGGGGCTGGCATAAGTTTCCCCATGCTCATTGATGGTCGGAACGCTCGTATCAAGACGGATTAACGGCGTTTTACCCAGATGATACCTATCGATCCCCTCTGGAAACAACCATTCCCTAAGCGATTCGACCGGGTAACTGCCCTGGTTTGCACGATTCAATAATGGTGCTTCAGGATCCTTTATCAGCTCATTCCATTGTTCGTCTAAGAAATTCGCATCGAAGTTGGGATGGGATGCCATCGCCAGAATCTCACCGGTAAATGCATCGATTAAAACAACTGCCCCACGTGTTTCCGCTAATGCTTGGTCAGCGATCTTCTGTAATCTCGGATCGATATTTAATCTTACGTCTAAACCCGCCGGCGGCTGACCGTAGAGCAGGTGATTCCACCATATCTGCATTACCGGCAGAGCACGCAAACCCCGCAGATAATCATCCATACTCGCTTCGATGCCTGCCTGCCCATACGCATGGTGCGTATAACCGACTACTGGGCTTAGCTGCGGATAAAAGTAGCTGCGCGTATATTCACCAGGTCGCCCGAGTGAGACTGCTAGGGATTGTTCTGCGCTGTCCAAGATGCTGCCTCGGATGACGTTCCGATCAGCAATTGCCCGGCGGGCGTTATCCGTGCGCGATAGCAAGGTCGGTCCTCGGTAGAATGACCACCAGCCCGCAGTGACTGCCAATGCCGCTATACCTAACAGCAGAAAACCTCCGAAATATATGTAGGGTCTTCGATCCGGGAGATAAGCCGGAACGGTGTGGCGAGATCGATTGCTTATCTGCAACAAGAATAAGATGGCGATAAAGGATACAACCAGCGATGAGCCGCCGTAGGATACGAACGGGAGGGTAACCCCGGTCAGCGGCAGTAAGCGTAGATTCCCCCCGATGATCACGATGGACTGTCCGACCAAATACGCGGTGAGCCCGACTGCTAAGTATCTACGGAATGTGTCGCCGGCTCGGATTGCGGTGATTAATCCCCTGATAGCTAGGATTGCGATCAGAGATAGCAAAGCGGTGAGTGCTAAAAACCCACCTTCTTCTGCTATAGCCGCTAGGATGAAATCTGAATGCGGTATTGGAACGAGGTTGGGATTACCTATCCCTGGACCCCTGCCAATTAGCCCACCATTGGCTACCGCGATCAGTGACTGGACTATTTGGTACGATCTTCCACTTGGATCTAACCAGGGATTGATCCAAGCTTCTATCCGCAGCTGTACTACATCGAAAAGGATGAACCCGACTGCACCTGCCAACAGGAGGGTCACCCCACTGAATAGAATAATCCTTTTCTTGCCAGATGCCAGATATAAGATAATCGTGTACAAGAATATGAAGATCGTTGCGGTTCCAAGGTCGCGCTGAGCGAGCAGGAGCCCCAAGGCTAATCCCGTCATGATCATGGTGGGCAGCAGTATGGGGAACAACTTTGGCTGCCTGTAGTCGCTGGAATGAGCAGCGGATTCTGTAGCTCGTTTGCTTGATTCCGGAGATGGAAATCCGGCAAAATAGGCAGAAAGATAGATGATCAGCAGAAGCTTTAAGATCTCAGATGGCTGCAAGTAGATACCGCAGCATCCTAACCACATCTGGGGACCATAACCCATCGGATTGGTGCCGAATATAAGCGTCAGGGCGGTGAGCAGCAACCCGCTGCTCAGCCAGAGATATTTGTAGCGTCTTAAGTAGTTGAGATCATCACGGAGCCGAATACCAAGCGCGAAGATGGCTAGCGCGACGATAAGCCAGATGGTCTGGCGAAGTCCGAAGAAAGGGAATAATCGCCAGATAGTCAGTAAGCCCCAGCCTGACAGCAATCCGGCTATCGGTAAGATAAATGGGTCACGATCAGGGAGGTAATTAGCTGTAAGGTGGTGGGCGATAAAAAACACTAAGCCCCAGACGGCTATACCTAACCAATGCTCCCACCTCAAGCTTACATCCCACCGACGGGACCGTACGGCCGGAGATATTGTGAGACCGGCTGCGTACAGGACCATGAAACTCGCGGCAATAATTAATAAGCGCCCTTGCAGGCGATCGATCCTCGAATTTGTTGGCGGAACGAATGGACGAAGATATTTTTTCAGATCCATATTTGCTTGAGTTTATTGAGGCAAGGCAACCTAATTGATGTATTTGTCAATTAAGAAGGAGAGGCGCTGCCTCGTATCTGCGGGGATCGAATCCGGTTGGGTGATCATCGCACTGGCTAACGTTTCACTGCAATCACATTCTTTTGTCTCTGGCAAATTCAGCAGCAGGTTCGCAACTGCTGCCTGGGCTAGTTTTGCATTGCGGTTAAGTGTGTCAATCAACATGTCAACGGTTACAGGTTGTTCACTAACATGCCAGACATCATAATCTGTCACATGGTTCATTACTGCATAGCACATTTCCGCTTCCTTGGCAAGAAAGGCTTCTGGTGCGGTTGACATATTAATCAGCGACATCCCCCAGGCCCGGAATGTGTTGGATTCTATGCGTGAAGAAAAGCGTGGTCCTTCAATTGTGATCAATGCCCCACCGGCATGGACTACCCCCCCTGAGCGATCAACAGCGGCGAGCAGCTGTGCTGAGAGATCTGGACAAAAGGGATCTGCGACACTGACATGAGCGACAAATCCATCCTCAAAGAAGGTGGTCTTCCGAAAACGGGTGTTATCAAACAGCTGGTGGGGAATCACGATATCCCCGGGATGGTAATCTTCCCGCAGTGAGCCACATGCACTGATGCTGATCACACGTTCTACACCCAGCGACTTGAGTGCAAAGATATTTGCTCGATAAGGAACCTCAGTGGGAGTAATAAAGTGCCCGATACCATGCCGGGCAATAAATGCGATCCGGTGACCATTAAAGGTTCCGATACCAATCGGACTGCTTGGTTTTCCAAACGGTGTATTGATATCAATTTCCTGCACGTCTGCAAGACCGGGCATCTCGTACAATCCAGAGCCGCCGATAACGGCAATCTTAGGATGGTCTTCCATCGATGTCTACTCCTTTGTCGGGATTCACGATTCTCTGGCCGCTCTCGATCTCAACCGAGATTTCAACTTTCCCGCAAGTGAACCGGTCGCCGCTCGTTACAACGAGGGGGATATCCACTTGCTGCTCGTTGAGCATGGTTCCGTTGGTAGATTTCATATCTTCCAACCACCATTGATTGTGCTTGTAGGTTAACCTGGCGTGTTTTGTAGAGACAGTTGAATCGGAAAGCACTAAATCACACGCCGGATCGCGCCCAATGATAATTTCCGGCAGGTCAAAACGGTAGCGTTCTTCATTGCCATCTCTGGGGATTATCAATGTCAGTGTTGGAGGCGGAGGGGGGGTAGCTTGTACACTTTGCTGGCGCAATTCGCGCCATAATGTGTATAGCGTAAAGCCTAAGAACACGTATAAGCTCACCGCCATTGCTATTCTAAGGCCAAGCAGTATAGGGCCACTCATATTAAGGCACCTTAATCCTGGTGGGGAGAATACCTCTGCGTACTGCCGATCGCGGTTTCCTCCTGACCATATAAGAGCGGGTAACCTGCCAGGGAGATCACATCACCAGGTGTCAGGATTGCCTGACCAATCCGGCTGTTATTCACGAAAGTCCCCCCAGTAGAATTTAGGTCAAATATCACGTAGCGTTTTTTAATCGCTCTTAGTTGAGCATGGATACGTGAAACACGTTTATCATCAGTCACGATATGGTTATCTGGGCGGCGACCGATGTTCACGACTATTTCTTTCAATGGGATCATGTCTGTGCCATTTAGTATCAAATAAGCGTCAGTGGGGATGGCTGAAGATGTCTCAATCGTTGTGTGCCCAACGTCTGAGGTGTGTGCGAGTTCATGCTGTTCGATCAGAGCGTCCACTTGGCACTCGCTTACCGGAATATCAGGATCACTACGAAAATGAATCATGGGTTCTGAGAGAAAAATAACGTTAGCTTCGGTTGAGAATTGTTCTAACGAATTAATCAAAATAGCAGTGGAATCATCATTTTCCGTAAATAGCTTAAACTGGTGTGGATTTACTGAAATCATATATGTATTTGGTGCGATAAAGTTGCCGTCGGTGTCAGACTTGATACCCTTTTGCATCGCGCCAATGAGTTGGTGGCTTAAATCGTTATTCCCCAGTTCGTTGGCGTACAACCGTGCAGCACTGCCTTCAATCAAAGTTTGTAAGCGGAATTCCAACCTGTCCAAACGATCCTTAATCGTCTCTTTATTCATGTGTAATCGGGCCTCATGTTCTATGTCGAAACGAGCTCATTATACTTCAATGCTAGTTGCAGCCTAAAGGACCTCACTCGATGTTGCTGAAGGTATGAATGGGTCAAGATGCATTAGCTCTGGAAAACGATAAGTTTCATTGATCTATCTATTATTGATCTCGAACATGGTGATGTACCCGCTGGTATATAATAGAATTGAAATGAGTGATCAGAGCACAGGATTCCGAGAACATGAGCACACTGCAGATTGGGAGCTGGAAATATGGGCACCGAATTACCCTCTTTTGCTGGAGCAAGCTGCATTGGCTATGAATGCACTTGCGGGAATTAGATTGGGTTCTGGACCGCGGACAGCACGTAAGTTCAGCATCACATTTAATGACCTGGAGCAGGCATTAGTCAGCTTTCTGGAAGAGCTGCTATTTATCGCCGATATGGAAAACCTTGCATTTGATGAGTTCGATATCAAGGTGAGCAGTGATAAGATCGCTGTAGAAGCATTCGGAACAGAGATACTTGCCATATCCAAAGAAATTAAGGCGGTGACATATCACAATCTGGCAGTTTTGAGCACTCGTGATGGCTTAAGTGTTCGAATAGTATTTGATATCTGAACAATGAGGTCCCGACCAAGACACCTGTTATTGTAAGGAGGCTAAACCATGGTCGATATTAAAGATCTCAAGAAAATAAGTGAATATGAATGGGAGATACCGCAAACATTCCGTGCTGATATGCGGGTGCCCGTGCGTATATTTGCTAGTCGTCAGATCATCGAGGCTGTTATGCAGGATCGATCTCTGGAACAAGCGGTGAACTCTGCTACGTTGCCTGGACTTGTTGGACACGTTGTTGTTATGCCTGACATGCACCAAGGCTATGGATTTCCGATCGGTGGTGTGGCTGCTACTCAATATCCATCCGGGGTTATCTCTCCAGGGGGAATTGGATATGACATTAATTGTGGAGTCCGCCTGCTATCTTCACAAATGCCCCTCACCCAGATAGAGAGCCATTTGGATGAGCTTGCCACCGCACTGAATTACCATTGCCCCAGTGGAGTCGGCACGAAAGGGCACATCCGGGTAAAGATACCTGAACTCGATCAGGTATGCCGGCAAGGAAGTGGATGGGCGCTCAGGAAGGGGTTAGCTACGCAGACCGATATTAACCGCACCGAAGAACAGGGCTGCCTTTCAGGCGCAGATCCTAGTAAAGTGAGCAAACGTGCCAAGGAGCGGGGTAAGGCTCAAATTGGCTCATTAGGTGCTGGAAACCATTTTATTGAGGTTGATCTGATTGAAAAGGTGTATGATGAACGCGCCGCGAACGTGATGGGGTTGCGGACAGGAAATGTTGCCGTTCAGATTCACTGCGGCTCACGCGGTTTTGGACACCAGATTTGCAGTGATTATGTGCGTGAGCTGCAAGGTGCGGTTCGTCGTTATGGGATTGAGCTGCCTGACCGGGAATTGGTCTGCGCACCGTTAGATTCCCCAGAAGGAGAGAGCTATCTAGCTGCGATGAGGTGTGCTGCCAACTACGCTTTCGTTAATCGCCAGGTGCTGGCTCATTATGCACGCAAAGCTTTCGAGCAGACGTTAGCAGGAAAAGTAAGCAATTGGCATCTGCAGCAGGTTTATGATATCGCCCATAATATGGGTAAGATCGAGACGCACGAAATTCAAGGTAAACCGGTCAAATTATGTGTCCATCGTAAAGGCGCGACGCGTGCCTTCGGGCCAGGATTTATGGGGTTGCCTGCAGAATACCGCCCTATCGGGCAACCGGTTCTAGTCCCGGGAAGTATGGGTACGGCATCCTGGGTTCTAGTCGGGACTGAACTCAGTATGCAGAAATCTTTTGGATCTTCATGTCACGGGGCAGGACGATTAATGAGCCGCAGCAAGGCCAAGAAGCAAATTTGGGGTGAAGATTTACATAAACAGCTGACAGAATCTGGCATCCATATCCGGGCGGGCTCGATGCCAGGATTTGCAGAAGAAGCTCCCCAAGCATATAAAGATGTTGATGAGGTAGTAAATGCAGTCACTGGAGCAGGTATAGCGAAGAAAGTTGCTCGTCTAAAGCCGGTAGTAGTGATCAAAGGCTAAAGACGCGAAATTCTTGGGAACTCAACTCGTATTTACAGCGTCTACTCCATAAGTCGAGGATTGCCAGTAAACTCGCAATCTATCATGTGATGTGCGGAGGAGCTATGAATCACAGAGAAATCGTATTAGCGATATTAATTGCCAGCCTCATTGTGTATGGTTGTGCTGGCGAGGTGCAAGCCACGGATACACCGGTGGAGGGACCAGCCGAGATCACAGACCAACCAGCAAATAAGGATGCTGGTCTGCAGGTGCCAGCTGAACCGAAAGAGCTAGAACTGCGGGATCCGCTGCTTCTCTCGCCTTTAGACCCCATCTCAGGCGAAGCTGAAATGATCGCGGGTCCGGTGATGATCAAGGAGAGCGAGCTGGTACTGATGGAATCATACCCGGTCCAGGTGCTGCTGCGGGTCACTGGCGATCTTCCAACCCCTTGCCATATGCCGCGGGCCACACTCACGCGTGATGATGGGTCAGGACAGATCGATATCGAACTTTATTCTTTAACCGAAGAAGACCTGATGTGTATACAGGTGATCCAATCTTTTGAAACCATCATACCTTTGGGCGAGTATACGTCGGGCGAATATCGGGTCTACATGAATGGTGAGTTGGTTGAGGAATTCAAAGTCTAAGTCCTATTCGGAACAAATAGCCCACCGTGATCCAACGACGGTGGGCTATTTTCTTGCTAAGGTGATTGTATAAACATTGTCCTACTCACTGGGGATGATGATCCACAGTAAGAGATAAAGCAAAATGCCTGGCACACCACCTGGTAGCAGTGCTAGGATAAAAACCAGTCGGAACCAGAGCGGATTGATCCCAAAGAATTCGCCTAATCCACCACAAACACCAACCAATATCCTCTTGGTGCGCGATCTCCGCAGGGGCTGTCTAGCTGTTGTCATTACTCTCCTCCGATTACTGTTTTAGCTCAAATATGGCGGCTACATAAGTTTTTTGAAAATGGTTGTTCTTAATACTATATACGGGAGAGACGGCAATAGGTCGCGGTGACAGGTTCTGAAAGGCGTGCGCACTGCTATCAACGGAACCTTAAGACGTACAGAAAACACCTTGGAGATAAAAATAATTTAAGTTTTGTTTCACGGGGGATAAGGGTATAACAATTTTTTAAACAGTATTTGGCTTCACCAGGCATTGCAACCAACCCCTCACTGATAAGAGCTGATAAACAACTCTGGATCAATTGGTAAAAATTAGCCTGCTCTAAGGCACGCTATAACCAATCCTTCAGGAAGAGTTAGTTCTACCAGTAATGTCTTTGTGCGCTTTCCACGGTTTTTAGATGGATATCGACCGTATCGCGAATGTCCCTGGCATATCCACCTGCCAATACTACGGCGGTGGGGATCTTATGATCTGAGAGAAGAGAAAATACATAATCGTCGCGAGCTGCCAATCCGGTTTTACTTACGGAAAGTCGCCCTAATCTATCACCGTGGTATGGGTCTGCACCTGCCAAATAAATGACTAATTCTGGAGTAAATTTATCGAGTGCACTGTTCAGCCCACGTTCTACCGCATCCAAATATTCTGCATCTTCTGCACCATCTGGCAGCGTGATATCAAGGCTTGAGCGTTCCTTGTGAAAGGGGAAATTTCTTCTGTTATGGATTGAAAGCGTAAAAACTGAAGGATCACTGGCAAATATAGCCGCGGTTCCATTTCCTTGATGGACATCAAGATCAAGGATCAATATATTATCTGCCAACTGCTCAGATTGGACGACCCGGGCTGCAACTGCGGTATCGTTGAAGATGCAAAATCCTTCTCCGTGATCAGGGAAGGCGTGGTGTGTACCGCCAGCAAGGTTGCATGCTATCCTACCTCGTTGCAGCACCTGACGGGACGCGGCGATTGTCCCCCCGACAGAATGCCGAGAGCGTGTGACAAGCTCTTGCGACCACGGGAAACCAATCCGCCGGACCTCCTTTGGAGTCAGCTTACCATGCAATACTTTCATAATATATTCTTTATCGTGGACAAGCAGCAATTCATGATCTGATGCGGCTGGTGAAAGAATCAAATTGTGGGTTAAATCGGGGAATACAATAGAAATTCTTTTGCGTAGAAGGGAGTATTTTGATCCGGGGAAGCGATGATTTACCGGCAGTGGAAAACTGAACACATCGGAGTAGTAAATATGCATATGCACTTACTTGATTGGTGTTAGTCAGGCAAGGATTTGGCATTGTATCGCGTATCGTCAGCAGCAGTGCGAAATGGAATAATGGATTAATTCTCCTTTTTGTCCCTACGAATTATCAACGCAAATTCAGTTCCGGGTCTCCTTTTGCCTTGATATCCCCAAGCGTTTATAGAGCCTTGGAACATCAACATATTCATTAAATATCTCTTCAAATTGTGCTAATTTTGATGCTTGCCCGAGACGTGTTTTCCCAAAAATCCGCTCTAATGATTCAATCGTCTCCATTGTATTGGTTGGAACCAGCAGAACCGAGACGTTGAACTCTTCTGCTTGTTTGATAATTAACGGGCTTGGGTGTAGGTTGCCGGTTAAGATCAAGGTGGTAGTTGAGGTCTCTAGTGCAGCTAGCTGGATATCTGTTCGGTCGCCACCGGTAATCACTGCTTTATTGATTTGTTTGCGGAACCGGCTTAATGCCGCATCAGCGGTCATAGCACCTACAGTAAGTGTCTCAACCAATGCATCGAGATTCGGGTCTTTGGTTAGAATTCTCGCTTCGAGAACTTGCGCGATTTCATTCACGGTCAATGCTTCCAAACCGCGTTTTTCGTATAGTACACCAAACACCGGCAGACCAAGGTTCTCGATATATGGCACAACAGTATTGTGCACAAATTCGATTGCATCATCCGGTACTCGATTGATGATAATTCCGCACAGCAAATCGCCAAGTCGCCTCCGGGCAGCCAGCGTGTCATCGAGAACCCTGATCTCGTCGCGGTATTTAATCAAGGCCAGCACATTGGTGCCTAATTCCTCGGCGACATCCAGAGTTGGTAAACCAACAGCATAACCTTCACGCATACTCGCCCCGCCCTCGAGTATTAATATATCCTTCCCAGCGCCGGAAACTTCGGCTGCTGCCTTGACCTTGCTCATCAGGTTTATTTTCTCTTTATCCAACAGGCGTTCGTGTAAGAATTCAGGAGTTACGACGATTGGGGACAAATCCCAGGGTTGGGTGTCAAGCCCGAGTATTTCCTTTACAAATACCGCGTCTTCATCAGCTATATTCCCGCCGATTAGATATGGCTGCATACTGAGTGGCTTAAGGTATCCGGGGTTGTACCCATCGGCAAGTAACCTTTTCCCCAACGCGAGACAAGTAGCGGTTTTGCCAGAATACCGCTCAACAGATGTTATATAAATAGAATTCATACCATTTTCTCCGTTATTTGCTGATTATTTTCGTTAGGTATCTATTGCTACGGTTTGTCCAGTACTAGTCTCATGTCAATCGCAATCGCCCCTTGGGTATCTGGGTATACCATCAGGGGGTTTATGTCGACCTCGGCGATATTTGGGAAATCTTGTACGAGCTGCCCAATTCTCAATAAGCAATCGACGATCGCGTTTTTATCAACACCTGGCTGCCCCCTGACGCCATCCAGCAATGCATGGGCGCGGATTTCCCCTAACATTTGCTCTGCTTCCAGTCGGGAGAACGGGGCTACCCTGAATGTGACGTCTTTCAACGTCTCAACGTAGATACCGCCTAATCCGAAAGTTACTAAGGGCCCGAATTGTGGGTCGCGGTTCATGCCGACCAAGACCTCTAACCCACCAGATGGAACCATTTCTTGTACTAGGCAACCCCAGATACGCGCCTCAGGTATATATCGGTGCGCCCGGTATGCCATCAGCTCGAAAGCATCGCGTACGGCTTCGGCATTGCTCAAACCTACCTTGACTCCACCAACATCCGTTTTGTGCAGGATATCAGGTGATGCAATTTTTAATACGACTGGATATCCAATCTGCCCCGCGATTTCAACGGCTAGCTCCGGTGTTTCTGCAACTTCCGAATGCGGGATACGGAGCCCGTATGATGTCAAAATTGAACGTGCTTCGGCATCTCCGATCGAAACGCGGCCTTCTGAAAAGACACGCTGGAATAAATCAGTCACTGATTCTCGGTCCACTTCGAAGGTAACGTACTCTACAGGGGGGCGCGAGCGGATTTCTTTGTAATCGGTCATTGAACGGAATGCCAGCGCAGCACGTTCGGGGAATGGATAATTTGGTACGCCGTATGATGTAAGGATCTCGATACCTGAAGCAACCCGGGCTTCTCCCATAAAACAGCTCAAGACAGGTTTATCGATGCTGCGTGATAGCTCTCCTACTGCGTGAGCAGTTTCATCGATTTCAGTCATGGCTTGAGGTGTGAGTACAACTAATAATCCATCGACATGTTGATCTTGGGTGACTATTTCCAAGGCATAACGATAGCGGTCTGCGCGTGCATCACCGAGCACATCAACAGGATTTGCCGCGCTTGCCGCGTCAGGTAAAAACTGCTCTAATTTATGTATTGTCTGGTAATCAAATCGCGCGATAGTCATTCCTGCCCGCTCTAACGCATCGGTTGCCAGGATTCCCGGCCCTCCGGCGTTTGTAATGATCGCAATTCGGTCACCCGTAATAGGAGGTTGATAACCGTTCGCCAAGGCGATATCGAACAGCGACTCCATCGTTTCCGCTCTCAATATGCCTGCCTGTTGGAAAGCGGCCTGGTATGCTTGTTCCGAGCCAGCCAGGGATCCGGTATGGGATGAGACTGCGCGTGAACCCGATTGTGTTACCCCGGATTTGATCGCAATGATGGGTTTCTTCTGTGCAACCTCGCGTGCGATTCGGATGAATTCTTGGCCGTTAGGCAATCCCTCACTGTAGATCATGATCACGTGTGAATTTTCATCATCTGACCAGGATTTTAGTAAGTCAATTTCACTGATGTCAGCCTTGTTGCCTAGACTGACGAATTTTGATAGACCTAAGCGTCCGGCAAGGGCGATATCTAGAACCGCAGTCCCCAATGCTCCCGATTGGGACATAAAAGCCATCGGTCCTGACGGTGGAGTTCCGGCAGCAAATGAAGCGTTCAGGGGTGTAAATGTATCGATGATGCCTAGGCAGTTAGGGCCGATGATGCGGATGCTATATTCTTGCGCAATCTCAATCAATTCCCGCTCGCGCTCTAAGCCTTCCATACCAGCTTCACGGAAACCAGCGCTGATCACGATGGCTGCCGGGATGCCTTTCTGGCCGCATATTCGCAGAGCATCCGGGACAAGGGGGTACGGGATTACGATTACCGCCAGATCAATTTGATCCGCCACTTTTAGGACCGATGGATAGGCTTTTAACCCAAGTATCTGATCTGCTTTGGGGTTGATCGGATATACTGTCCCCTGTTTCGAATACCCACCTTCAACGAGGTTCCTCAGAACAGCGTGCCCGAGTTTTACAGGATTGGTGGAAGCTCCTATGACGGCAACCGAGGCTGGTTCAAAAAAGTTATTTAGCATAACCTTATCTACTTGCTTTGGACAGTGATCAAAACGATGGTGTGATCGTTTAAGGGGTTAGTGGATAAAGTAACCGTTGCGGAGCGATTGTTTTTATTGAATACCAGGACTGCAGTATTCTCAGCTACAAACGAGCTGTTTTCTTGTTCGAGCCACTCATTTAAGGGCATCTCTATTCGATAGAAATCAACCACATTGATAAAAGGGATGGCTGTCTGGTACGAGATGAGCCTCGAATTTGCTATCAGCTGTTCTACGTTGCTATCGATCACCGGGATATCTTCTGGAATCGCACCTTGGTTTTCTGAGAACTCGGTCGCTGCGGCTTGTACAGTGGCGATCAAAGCTGGGCCCTCTTGGGTTGCGTAGGCTTGAACGGTGCCAAGAATAACCGGACCTTGTTCTGTAGCAATCGCCTGGACAGTTGCTAGCATTCCAGATTCGTCCACTTCCGTAGCCAGGTTTTGTATCGTCTCCAGGAAGCCGCTTTCCCCAACTTGGGTAGCTACTCCCTGCGCGGTGCCAATTAGATTTCGTCCCTGTTCAACCTTAGTCGCTACATCATCAACGGTAGCTTTTGTATTGGATATGCGCTCGCTAACCCCATTAAACAAACTGCATCCCAAAATCGTTATCAATACGATCCCAAAGAACGTTATAGCTAATGTTTTATTCATACTCTTATTCCCGCGTCCAGATAGTTAAGTCTTGTCAATCATATGCAGGGTATCACGCACCGACCAACTTGTTGCCAAACATTAACATTCGCTAACTTTTCCATTCTATCATCATCTTAGAGTCTGGCAGTTTTTGCCCGTTTACTTCATCAGTGAGATTTATCTAACACATCTTGTGCGAATGCTTCTAAGCGGTCAATTGCATCTATGTCCAACCATTGGAGCATGATCTTCTCTGCCCCAGCTGCTGCGAATTCACCCAGCTGGTCGATTACTTCGTTTGCCGTGCCGGTGATGATGCCGTGTTCTTGCAGTTCAGATTTAGACGTAATTCCGAAAACTCCACGCTGGATTAGACTATTAACTTCCTGATCCGTCCGCCCAAAAACAAGGTTGGTCATCAGTGAACGTTTCACATCCTCAGGTTCTCGATTGGTTTCCGATAGCATTTCGTTTAGCAATACATTTGTAGCAGCATATTTATCATGGGGTATAAAGACTCCGTTCCACTCATCCGCGAATTTCGCAACGAGGGGGAGTGTTCTCTTCGGACCATTACCTCCAATCAAGATTGTGGGACCATTTTGACGCTGCGGTCTGGGGAGCAATATCGCCTCATGCAGTCGGTAGTGGCTGCCTGAGTATGTGACTGGTTGGTCGCTCCGCAGTAATTGAGTGATGACTGTAAGCCCCTCTTCAAAGCGGGCGAAGCGCGTTTCCATATCCCCGAGCTGCCAACCGAAGTTTCTATGCTCCCGCTCTTGCCAACCCGCGCCGAGCCCAAGCACCAATCTGCCGCCAGACAGATCATCAACGGCGCCAGCCATCCGGGCTGTCATCGTTGGATTACGAAATGATACCGGTGATACAAGCGGACCGAATTCGATAGTACTGGTATGTGAAGCCAACCAGGTTAACGAGACCCACAACTCGAGTGAATCCATATCCGGCGGTTCTGAGTTTGTGTAATGGTCCGATCGGTATAGACCGGCGAACCCCATCTCTTCCGCTGCTGTGGCGATTCGTTCCCAGCGGGTCCAATTCAATCCCATTTGCCCTTCAATCATCAATGCTATCTTCAACATTTCTCTGGCACCTCATCAGGTGGAGTGCTGCTAGTGTTTCTATTGGGGGTTCATAATAAACTCAAACTGTCTGAATTACACGATTTGAGGTCAACATTAGATATGGAAGTTAACTTGCAGAAGGATGTGAAGCTGTTGTACCTTTATCCTCTCCCGTTTCATCTTTTTTTTCTTGATCATCGCTCTCTTGTTCAGCCCCTTTTGGAGGATCGGCCTGCTCGTTTTTCTTCTTTTCTTCAAGCTCCGCAAACTCCTCAAGCCGCTCGACAACGCGTTGGTGAAAACTATCCGCAGAGTAGCTCCCATCATCTTGCACTACCCCTGGGTCCATGTCAGAAAACAGCGTTATTGCCTCATCAAATATCGATATTGACCAGATATGAAATTCGCCATTTCTAACGGCCTCTACCACATCCTGATTTAGCATTAACTGTTTGCTATTGCTCTTCGGAATTACTACACCTTGCTCGCCGGTCAATCCTAATGTTTTGCAGGTTAAGAAAAATCCTTCAATTTTCTCGTTCACGCTGCCAATCGCTTGAATCTGACCTTGCTGGTTAATCGATCCGGTTATGGCGCGATCTTGGCGGAGGGGGATATTCGCAACAGCAGATAACAGCGCTAGTAATTCTGCTGCAGATGCACTATCTCCTTCAACGCTGTCGTAGCTCTGTTCAAAAGTAATATTCGCCGACAAGCTTATAGAACGCATCTGCCCATACAGTTGCCCTAGAACGCCATTGAGGATCAATATTCCTTTCGTGTGAACTGGGCCACCAAGATTGGCCTGCCGTTCGATATCGATAATGCCGCCGCGCCCCACATATGCAGATGCCGTAACACGGCTGGGCTTTCCGAATGCGAAATCGGCTAGGAGCATGACCGAAAGTGCATTGATCTGTCCCGCCTGTTTACCGGTTACGTCGATCATGAGTGTTCCATCTCTGATCATTTCCTGCAGTCGCTCCACAATCAGGTCGCTGCGGTAGATGCTTTCATCGATCGCTTGCTGGACATCGGCTGACTTTACAAGTCTATCCCCAACTGGTTGCTGGTTTTTTTGTTCGTCTTCTGGTTCATATGCTGCCCAGAATGCGGCTTCGCGAACGATATCGGCGATTTTTCCAAAGCGAGTGGTCAACTTAGTTTGGTCATCAGCTAGACGAGAGCTATACTCGATGATTCTCGCAACAGCAGTCCGGTCAAAAGGAGGAAGCTTATTACCCTCCACGACAGACTTTACAAATAAACCGTACTCTAATTCTGTCTCGGGTGAGCGGACCATCTTGTCTGTGAAATCAGCACGCACTTTAAATAGTTTCGTAAAATCTTCATCCAATGAACGCAGCATGTAATACAGCAAAGGGGTACCGATCAACACAATTTTGATATGGAGGGGTATTGGTTCCGGTTCGAGTGTGACTGTGCTCACCACGCCGAGTTGGTTAGCCAGCTCTACTATCCTAATCTTCCCTTCGCGGAGAACGCGCTTTATACCCTCCCAAGCATAGGGGTTTATGAGCAGGTCGCGGGCCGGGATGATGAGAAATCCCCCATTGGCCCGGTGCAAAGCTCCCGGGTGGATCATAGTGAAGTCAGTTCGGCTCGCTCCCATAGCAACTTCGTGCTCAATTCGGCCAAGGAGATTGCCATATGATGGGTGATTTTCAACCACAACCGGTGCGCCACGCAAATCTCCATTATCTACCAAGACATTTACATCATAACGGTGGAGCCATTTCTCGGGGCTGGGGGAGAATCCGGGCAGAACTGGGCTTGGAGAGCTCTCTGTCTGGAACTTTTCCTGGTTATCGATAATATCAAGCTGTAAGCTTTCCAAATGAGCTAACACTAGGGGGTGTTTTTTATATTTCTTGAATAGCGGCTTCAGGATCGGTTCAAGAACATAAGCTACCGTGCTCTCATTTAAATCCCGCAAAAGCTGGTTGGTTCGATCTTCTCGCTCACGGATACGGGTTAATGTCCTTTCGACCTTAGCTCCTAGCTTTTCCTGCAGGTCTTTTAACTTTTTTTGTTGTTCTGCTGATAGTTTTTCGATTTCCTCGGGTTTGAGGGGTTTGCCATGGACACCTGGTACCAGAACAAAGCCAAAAGAAGTCCGTGCAATCATGAAATTGTTACTCTCAACATGCTCCTGCAATTTCGTGAACTCATCTTCTTGGTCTTTCTTGAGTTCGGTTAGCAGCCGGTCATGTTCGTTTTTGTATTCATCACTCTTAAATATCCTATCAATCTCGACCTGACAGCGTTCAATAACGTCCTTTATTTCACTGCGGAGTTTTGTAGCATCCCCGGATGGCAGTTCCAAGACAATCGGATAGCGTGGGTCCTCAAAATTGTTGACATAAGCCCAATCGCTAGGTACGGATTGATTCACTGCTTTTCGCTCGAGATACTCCCGGCTGAG
>Ga0209013_10000341_pt1 | contig 40909 bp, 34 predicted proteins | sample Cruoilmetagenom2_FD_187291 | JGI IMG/M metagenome (GOLD analysis project Ga0209013, IMG submission 187291) | Oil polluted marine microbial communities from Coal Oil Point, Santa Barbara, California, USA - Sample 2 (SPAdes) (version 2) | ecosystem: Environmental > Aquatic > Marine > Oil seeps ...
TCAAGGTGATATTGCCATGTTCAGAGTTAAGCAGATGATCCAAGACAAGACACAGACCGCAAACAATGGCTGGTCCTTGTTAAGGGCTGTAACGCCGTATTGGGTCATCTGCTTAGCTCCCTTCGGGCGAGCCGGGAAGCGGTCGTTCGCGGTGTTACGCCTCTTGGCAAGGACATGCCATTGCCGGCGAGACGTGCCTAGCGCCCAACCACTTCCCGACTCGCTGAACAAGGCAATATCGCCTTGAAGGAGTACTACAAATGTCCGTCCGGATCACGCAGACGATCAAATTCCTGCACAACCCGTGTAGAACCACTCATGACTATTCCGTAGCTGATGTCGTCGAATGTCCTGAAAACCATCACCAGACCATCGAACGCCTCCGGTAGGCGGACATTGGCATCTTCATGGAAACTGCCGTAGCGGTAACCGGTGCGGTCCCTGACTTTTTTACCCGGACGGAATGAAGCGAAAACATGGCCTGACTCCAGGCCCTGCCTGCTGCCCCCGTTGATGGAGACGATCTGGAAAGTGCCTACACCGACCTTCTGACCGGAAGTGGCAAGAACCCGGAGACCATCAGGAGTCGAATCCATCGCACGCGGGTAGAAAGTGCTTTCATACCCCATGTCATTTACCGGTAGTATAAAGTCTCCCGGCTTAACCTCTGTACGATCCTGGATAATATCCAGGACGGAAATTTCCCCTGCCTGGCTTACACGCACGCGGCTGACTTCGATCATTTCGTAGCCAATCGGGTCCCTCGCCTTGTGGTTCCATGGATGCGTGGTGTCCCACAGGCTTTCATTGTCATCCCAGACGTTGGGCACCACTTTCCAGTGCTCCTGGGGCCTGACACGACGTGTTTCCGGCGGATTACCAAGGGCGTCGTAGATGCTGTGTAAACGGACAACGACCAATTCCTCACCGACCTGGGCGTTAAGGCCTCTGGCGTAAGTCTGGTCCGTGTAGGTTGCATTCAGGCGATCTTCGTTATTGGCCAGGATATAGGGCAACCCTTCGAATTCACTGGGTGACAACACCCTGATATTGCGAATGAACGGCTTGATCTTGTCAAAAGGTATGGCATTAATGGGTTCACGGTCAACGACACGCGCAGTAGGACTGAGCTTTATCGTGTCTCCCCGGCGCAACCTTAATTGCGGAACACCATCGATATAAACCAGTGAAAGAATGTCGCCCGGATAAATCAGGTGTGGATTCGCGACTTGCGGATTGGCATGCCAGATCGCGGGCCATTGCCAGGGTTTATCCAGGAATCTCCCGGATATATCCCACAAGGTATCTCCCTTGACCACGACATATTCGTCAGGATGATCGGACCGTAGTGACACGTCCTGTGCCATAACCATGCCGGTCAATAGTGCAGTAAAAGCGATGAGTATGAGTTTTCTGATCACGTTCCTTCCTCTCTAGTAGGCATCCAGCCATTTTGTAGATGCGGTCAGTTTTTACTCTGGCGAACAGGGTCCGCCTTTAGCTATCATAGTAAATACTGGAGCAAAGTTCACCTAAATTATTTTTTTGCGCGTGTAACTCTATGGCCAATCTGGATATTCTTGAGTTCCCGGACCCCCGACTTCGAACGGTTGCAAGGCCTGTAGAGGCGTTTGACGCCGATTTGGGCCGTCTGATTAACGATATGTTTGAAACCATGTATTCCGCCCAGGGAATCGGTTTGGCGGCCACACAGGTAAATATTCACAAACAATTGCTGATCCTTGACGTCAGTGAAACCCGGGATCAGCCCCATATTTACATCAATCCCTGGATAATAGAAAGCGAAGGTAGTGAAACCTGCGAAGAAGGCTGCCTCTCTGTACCCGGAATTTACGCGGAAGTCAGCCGCGCGGAAAAAATCCGCATTTCTGCCCGGGACCGGGACGGGAATCCATTTGAGAAAGAACTGGATGGCATGCACGCTGTGTGCTTCCAGCACGAAATGGATCACCTGAAGGGAACACTGTTTGTCGACTACCTGTCGCCACTCAAACAACGTATGGTTCGTAAAAAACTGGAAAAACAGCGCCGGCAGGAAATCAAGAACACCACCGGGGCCCGAATGTAAGCCACCCGACGTAATTCACATGACGTAACCCACATGTCAAACGATCTGAATTTACGGCTGATTTTTGCCGGCACACCTGATTTCGCCGTCCCGGCCCTGCAGCGACTGCTTGGCCATGGGTTCAGACCATTAGCCGTCCTTACCCAGCCGGACCGGCCGGCGGGAAGGGGCCGCCGCCTGCAGGCAAGCCCGGTCAAACAAGCGGCGGAAGCGGCAAATATACCGGTGCATCAGCCAGTATCCCTGGCAGGGCCTGAAGCGGCAGAACAGATTTCAGCACTTCAACCCGACCTGTTGATTGTCGTTGCATACGGACTGATCCTGCCGCCAACCATTCTGGACGTGCCGGCGCATGGCTGCTGGAACATACATGCCTCTTTGCTTCCTCGCTGGCGTGGCGCAGCACCCATTCAGCGCGCCATTGAGGCCGGAGATTCCGAAACAGGTGTTTGTATCATGCAAATGGATGAGGGACTCGACACCGGACCGGTACTGCATCGTGTCACCGTGCCCATTAGCGAGAGCGAAACCGGCGGTTCATTGCATGACAAATTGGCGGAAGCAGGCGCCGAAGCCTTGTTATCCTGTATTGAAGCTCTGGCCAGGGGCGCACCACCAGAACCGGTCAGGCAGGCTGAACGGGGGCTCAGCTACGCGCGGAAATTACTGAAAGCAGAAGCGCAGATCAACTGGCGGGAACCGGCTCGGCAGCTGGAACGGCAGGTCCGAGCGTTTAACCCCTGGCCGGTTGCCTGGTGCACCATCAACGGAGAGCGCACGCGCATCTGGCGCGCCGCACATGAAAAATTGGATCATGACAAGGAACCGGGAACGGTGTTGATGGCAAACAAAGCCGGCATTGACATCGCTACCGGAGAACAGATTTTGCGCCTGCTGGAATTGCAAAGGCCAGGTGGAAAACGAATAAGCACAGCGGAATACCTCAATTCCCGCAGCCTGCCTGGCCGCCTGGATGGCTAAAAACAGCCCCCGGCTAAGCACTATCAAAACTCTCGCAAACGTACTGGACAAAGGCCAGAACCTGTCCGATGCCGACAGCACCGCTTCGCTGGTGGATGAGCGCGACCGGTCATTCGCCAGGCACCTGGCTTACGGCGTGTGCCGCTGGCTCAACAGCCTGGAATGGTTGTCAAGCCAGCTGTTGCGCAAACCACTGAAAAAACGTGACAAGGACATCCACCGCCTGATTCTGATTGGACTCTTCCAACTAAGCCATGAAGGCACGGCTCCACATGCAGCGATTAACGAAACCGCAGAATGTGCCCGACTGCTTGGAAAAGCCTGGGCTGTAGCTGTTATTAACGCGGTATTACGGCGTTTCCAGAGAGAGAGCCGGCAATGGCTGGATCAACTGGAAAGCCAGCCGGAACGATTTGCGCACCCCGCCTGGCTTCTGCAAAAAATTCAGGAGGACTGGCCGGATGACTGGCCGGAAATCGTGCAGGCAAACAATCATGCTGCGCCATTGTGGTTGCGGATAAACCGGTCAAAACAAGGGCAAAATGACATAGCAAACCTGCTCAGTAGCGGCGGGTTCGCCGTAATCAGTCACCCCAGCGCCCCCGATGCCATTAAACTGAGCCCGCCCACTCCGGTTTCAGGCATCCCGGGTTTCTCCGAAGGGCTGGTTTCCGTGCAGGATCCTGCCGCCCAATTGGCCGCAGACTTGCTGGAGCTGGGCGACCACCTCCGGGTACTGGACGCTTGTGCAGCCCCCGGCGGTAAAACCTGTCATATCCTGGAGCGGTTTCCCACCATTAAAATGACTGCCGTTGAACTCAATAAAACCCGCCTGGGCCAAGTGCGGGAAAATATTGACCGGCTTGGCTTTTTGCAGAGGGCCGGCCTGAAGTTGCTGACCGGTGACGCCGCGGACCCGTCATCCTGGTGGGACGGTGTAATGTATCAACGGATACTGCTGGATGCCCCCTGCACCGCTACAGGCGTGATTCGCAGGCACCCTGAAATAAAGTGGCTGAGAACAATGGATAATTTGGAAAAGGTAGTGCGAACGCAGGAAAGGCTGTTGCAACACCTGTGGCCACTGCTGGAACCGGGCGGTATCCTTGTCTATGCAACGTGCTCGGTACTGGCAGATGAAAACAATCAGCAAATCAGTCGCTTTATGGCAGAACATGCCGATGCTGAGGCTCTGGCCCTGGAAGTTGAATGGGGCCGGAAGCAGGGTATTGGCAGGCAGATTCTGCCCGGCATGGAGGAAATGGACGGATTCTATTATGCCCGCATACGTAAAACAGACTAAGTTTTTCGTACTCATTTGTGTGCTGATTGCAGGATGTGCGCAACAGGCGGATGACCGTTATTTTGAACTGGCACAGGTCGACACGAACTGGTTAAACGGTCGCTTGAACGTGACCATACACCAGAAACTCACGCTGAGCAGTGAAGCGAGAAAAGCCCTGGTACATGGCGTTCCGCTGACTCTGCAACTGGAGCTGCTTATCCGGCACACCGGGGGCCGGAACCCGGTTAAAGAAAACATCTACAACTACGAAATACGTTATCTGCCACTGATCAATCACTACCAACTGGCTCAACCGGGTTCGGCTGAAATCAGGTCATTCCCGAGGTTGCGCCATCTGCTGGCTGAGTTGTCCACGGTCAAGCAGTCATTGAGCAAGGACGATCTGCCGGTAGGAAGCTATGAGTTGCTGGCCAGAACCCACCTGGACCAAAAAAAGATGCCGCCACCCATGCGCATGCCAATGCTTTTCTCCGCACAATGGCGGCACGATTCGGACTGGACGATATGGCCGGTAGAAAGTGAACATGGCAGCTGAAAAGAGGATCAAGCGGCTGAAGCGCTTGCTGAGCCTGGTGGCGATACTGTTGTCGTTGCTGATTGCCCTGTTTCTGGTCAGTGGTGTGCAGCAGGGCTCCCCGGGCGCGAAAACTACTTTTCTTGACGACAATTATGTCTGGGTGCTGATGGTCACCGTGCTGGTCCTGGTGATCCTTCTCTGGACTATTGCCCACCGCTTGATCACGCTCCTCCGCCGGGTTCGAGCAGAAGAACCCGGCGCCCGACTGGCCGCCCGTTGGGTTAGAAATTTCCTGATGTTGTCCCTGCCGCCTGCGCTGATTGTGTATTTCTTCTCAGCCTGGTTCCTCACCAGCACTATTGACAGCTGGTTTGATGTCCAGGTGGAGGCGGCGCTGGCCGATTCACTCCAGCTTGGCCAGGAGTTTCTGGACACACGCACCCTTGAAGTCAGGAACCAGCTTCGTGAAGTCGCCACCGAACTGGGCTTACTGCCCGAAGACGGGGAAATGTTACGCCGGGCACTGCTCAGCCGGGTAAGGGCAGCCGGCCCGGTGGAACTGTCCGTAATGGAACCAAGCGGTACATTGCTGGCAACCGCCAATATCAACGCCCTGACCGGCCTGCCCGAACGCCCCGGTGACTTTGCATTACTGCAAACCAGCGAAAGAGGCGAATTCGCAGCGGCCGAACCAACCCTTGATGGTGGTCTCCAAATTCGCGTGATTCAGTTAATGCCAGCCACCTATCCCGGATCGTCCTCCCGTATCCTGCAGGCTATTTATCCCCTGCCGGACAACATCACTTCCCTTACCGGCTCCATCGAACAGGAGTACCACCGCTACCAGAATGTCAGTTACCTGCGGACTTCCCTGAAGCAGAGCTTTCTGTTGATCCTGTCACTGGTGCTGTTGCTCACTATCCTGCTGGCGATACTGGCAGCCCTGACTGCCGCACGTAGAATGGTGTCACCGCTGTCACGTCTATCAATGGCGACCCGGCAGGTCGCCGCTGGGGATTTCGGCCGTGAAGTTGAGGCCAGCGACAAGGACGAGATCGGTTTTCTGGTCAGTTCTTTCAACGACATGACCCTGGCATTGAAAACAGCCAGCCAGTCCGCCGAAGAAAGCCGGGCTGAACTCCAGGCCCAGGGTGAATACCTTGAAACCGTGCTGGGCAACCTTTCATCCGGCGTGCTCACGCTGGATGACGAAGGAACCATAATCACTGCCAACGCCTCATGCCGGCAAATCCTGGGACTACCCGCAGGTTTCGCCGCGGCGCTGGCAGAAGGTCGTCCGGCCGCACAACCCCTGGAAAACCTTTCCAGCATCGCGCCATTCCTTGACCCGTTTGTCTCCGCTATCAGGCGCCAGATTGCCCGTGGCAAGACTGATTGGCAGCAAGAAATCCGGCTGGAAGGAGCAGAAGCACCGCTGGTATTGCTGATGAGGGGTTCTGTTTTGCCCAATATTGCCCTGCCAGGCGAAGCCGCAGCTCATGGCCAGGTCGTCGTGTTCGATGATGTGACCATCCTGAACCAGGCCCAGAGGGAGGCGGCCTGGTCTGAAGTTGCACGCCGGCTTGCGCACGAGGTCAAGAACCCACTGACGCCCATCCGCCTGGCCTCTGAACGGCTGCGCATGAAATTAACTGACAAGTTGGAACCCAGGGACAGCGAGTTGCTGGAACGCGCTTCAAACACTATCGTGACCCAGGTTGAGGCCTTGCGAACCCTGGTTGATGCTTTTGGCGACTATGCCCGGGAACCGGTTCTTAGCCGCACTGCCGTCAGGCTGGATGAGCTGGTTAAAGAAGTGGTTGCACTGTATCAGCAGGGAGAGTCGCAAATGCAATTCTCATTGCAGCTTTGCCCGGGACCGGATGGGTTCGCCGCCGACAGCGGGCGTCTGCGGCAAATGTTGCATAACCTGTTCAGGAATGCACAGGAGGCCAATAAAGGTGATCCGGTTTCAATCCAGATAACGAGCCGTGTTACCGGCAATGATCACTCGGCAGAACTGGAGCTGGAAGTGATGGACAACGGACCCGGCTTTCCGGAGATTGTACTAGACGACCCTTTCGTACCTCACGTGACCAACAAATCCAGTGGCAGCGGACTGGGCCTGGCCATTTGCCGCAAAATTGTCGGCGAGCACAACGGAAAAATTTCCCTGTCCAACCCTCCCGAAGGCGGTGCCGTAGTCAGCATCCGTTTCCCGCTTAACCTAAAAAAATGAGCAGTAGGCAGACCGATTTTATTGGAGTAGCATGTTGCGTCGATACAACACATATAAGATTTTCCGATGGATCAAGCCAATATATTAGTCGTTGATGACGAACCGGATATCCGGGAACTCGTGTGCGAAATCCTGAAGGATGAGGGCTACGAGGTCACGGTAGCGGAGGATGGGGCAGCAGCACGAACGGCTTTTGCCCGTAAAAAACCGGATCTCGTACTGCTCGACATATGGATGCCGGACGTCGATGGAATCACGCTGCTTAAAGAGTGGTCCGTAGGTAGCAGACCGGATTGTCCGGTGGTGATCATGTCCGGTCATGGCACGGTTGAAACTGCCGTTGAGGCTACGCGGCTGGGAGCACACGACTTCATACAAAAACCTGTTTCCCTGGCAAGGCTGCTTTCAGTCGTCAGCCAGGCGCTGGATTCCCGCCAGGCACAGGAGAAACCCGCCAGTCGCACAGCCCCACCGGCCGCCAGTGAACCCTTCGGCAGCAGCGCCCTGATGCAAGTGCTAAGGAAAAAGGCGGAACAGGCAGCCGGGCATGAATCCCCCGTACTCATTACCGGCGAGCCAGGCAGCGGACGTGAAACCCTGGCTCGATTTATCCATAAATGCAGCAATCATGACGGTGAATTTGTCATTCTGGACCCCGGTGATCTCAAACCGGAGATGCTGCGAGCATTCATGCTGGGCAAAGAAAAAGATGATGGAAGCGAGCGGGGTGCATTTGAACAGGCCCGCGATTGCAGCCTGTTCATTCCGGATCTGCAGGATATCCCGGCAGATGCTTTGAGAATCATCAATCAGGTATTGGAATCGGATCATTATCAACACGAAGGAGGCACATCAAATTGCCGTGTGATCGCCAGTGGCAGCACCGACCTGATCAAGCGGTCGCAGGAAGACTCCTTGCTGCAGCAACTGTATTACAAGCTGAACGTACTACCCATGCAGGTACCACCGCTGCGTGAACGGAAAGATGATATCCCTGAACTGGTCCGGTTTTATGCGGAATGGTTTCCCAATCATGAGAACCTGCCCTATCGTCCGTTTTCAGTGTCAGCCCAGAACCGGCTTCGCAATCACGGCTGGCCGGGCAACCTTCGCGAGTTGGGCAACCTGGTGAGACGTCTGCTGATTCTCGGTGGCGATGGTGAAGTTACGGTTGATGATGTTGAGCATGCGCTGCGCGAGAACCCCGGCTCACCAGCAGCCGCCGGTCCGCAGCATCCAAAAATCTTCGATCTGCCCTTGCGTGAAGCCCGCGAACAGTTCGAACGTGAATACCTTGCCTACAAGCTGCGTGAAACTGGCGGAAGCGTGGGTAAGCTGGCCGAAGCCGTAGGCATGGAACGCACTCATTTGTACAGAAAGCTCCGGGCCCTGGGTATTGATCCAAAAACAGCTGCCCGAAAGGGGAATTCAACATGAAAATAGTCGTGTTGGGCGCTGGCCAGGTTGGCTCAACGATAGCCCACAGCCTCTCTAATGAAGAAAACGACATCACGGTTGTTGATATTGATGCCGCCAATTTGAAAGTACTGCAGAACCGCCTGGATATCCGGGGCGTAATCGGTCACGCTTCACACCCCAAAGTCCTGGTCCGGGCCGGTATCGAAGACGCCGATCTCATCATCGCGTTGACCAATAGCGACGAGGTCAATATGACGGCCTGCCAGGTCGCCTACACCCTGTATAACACACCCACCCGAATTGCCCGGGTCCGTTCTTCGGACTACACCGAGAATGCCGAGTTGTTCAACCGCGAACATTGTCCTGTTGATGTGTTGATCAGCCCGGAAGGGCTGGTGACAGAACACATCGCCCGGTTAGTTGAGTACCCCGGTGCTCTGCAAGTGCTGGATTTTGCCGATGGGCGTGCGCAGCTTGTGGCCACCCAGGCATATGCCGGCAGCCCACTGGTCGGACACCGTCTGCAAACCCTGCGTGAGCACATGCCGGCCGATGCAGATGCGCGCATCGCTGCAATCTACCGGCAGGACAAAACCATCATTCCAGACGGAAGTACCGTCATCGAAGAAAATGACATAGTCTTTTTCCTGGCGGCCCGGCGCAACATTGGAACGATGATGAAAGAGCTGCGCCCCCTGGGCAATCCAGCCCGCAGAATCATCCTGGGTGGTGGAGGAAATATCGGCAGCAACCTGGCACGGCACCTGGAAAGCCGGCACCACGTAAAAATCATTGAACATAATTTCGATCGGGCCGAAGCGATTGCTGAAACCCTGGAGAAAGCCATCGTGCTGGTGGGTGATTGCTCCGATGTCGATTTGCTTCGGGAAGAAGCCATCGACACCACGGATATCTATTGTGCGCTGACCAACGATGACGAGGACAATATCCTGTCTTCCATGCTGGCCAAGCAGATGGGAGCAAAAAAAGTCATTGCCCTCGTCAACCGGGCCGCTTACGTTGACCTGATTGAAACCGGATCTATTGATATCGCCGTTTCACCGCAACAGGTGACCATCGGCGCCCTGTTAGCCCATATCCGGCGGGGCAATATGGTACGTGTCCACTCCCTCAGGCGGGGGGCGGCGGAAGCCATTGAGGCCATTGCCCTGGGCGACAAGAGGAGCTCAAAAGTCGTTGACCGGGCCATAGAGGAAATCGACCTGCCCACAGGCACAACCATACCTGCTGTGGTCCGGGGTGATGAAGTTATCATTGCGCATCACGATACCGTGATTCGGGAACACGACCACGTCATCCTGTTCGTCCCTGATAAACGCCAGATTGCCGCCGTGGAACGACTTTTCCAGGTCAGTGCACTTTTTGTCTGACCCCAATGCAGTATTTAAACTGATCTGATGAGATTGGCTGCCGTCCAAAGGGTTGTGGGATTCCTGATCGCAGGTTCCAGCCTGATGATGTTGCCACCCGTACTGGTTTCCCTCTGGTACAAGGACGGTACGACAAACCTGTTCCTGCTCAGTGCCGGCACCTTACTCCTGACAGGAGCCATGATTTTCCTGCCGGTCCGGAACGCCGGGAAGGAGCTTCGCTTACGCGATGGTTTCCTGATTGTCGTAACAGCCTGGCTGGCGCTTGTGCTGGTTGGAGCCCTGCCTTTTGTATTACTGACATCACCCGAAATCAGCTATGTCGATGCTGTGTTTGAATCCATGTCGGGCTTTACCACCACCGGCGCAACCATCATTACTCATATCGACGCCCTGCCCAGGGCGGTGCTGTACTATCGCCAGCAGTTACAGTGGCTGGGTGGAATGGGCATCATCGTCCTGGCCGTGGCCATCCTGCCCATGTTGAGGATTGGCGGCATGCAGATGTACCGGGCTGAAACTCCCGGGCCGATGAAGGACCACAAACTCACGCCGCGCATCACCGAAACGGCAAAAGCTTTGTGGCTGATTTACTTCGGCATCACGGTAATTTGCGTGTTCGCCTACTGGCTGGGCGGGATGAAACTTTTCGATGCCGTGGGTCATGCTTTCAGCACCGTGGCGATTGGAGGGTTTTCCACACACGACGATAGCCTGGCGTTCTGGAACAGCCCGACACTGGAGATGGTGGCCGTCGTTTTCATGATCGTTGCCGGTGTCAATTTTTCCCTGCATTTCACCGCCTGGCGCAGGGCAAGCGCTCAACCTTATTTCCTGGATCCGGAACTCAAAGTTTACTTGTCGCTGCTGTTGGCTTTTGTCATCCTCGCAAGCTTTGGCTTATATTTCACTGGCCACTACGATTCTCTTGCCGCTTCATTCAGATTCGGCGGTTTCCAGGCCATATCCGCGATGACGACGACCGGATTCACCACCGCAGACTTTCACACCTGGCCCGGTTTTTTACCGGTCCTGCTGATCTGTATCGCGTTTATCGGTGGCTGTGCCGGCAGCACGGCGGGGGGCATGAAAGTCTACCGGATCATTCTTTTGTACAGACAGTCCATCCGCGAATTCCTGCGCCTGATTCACCCCCACGCCATCATACCGGTCAAAATCGGCGGACAGAAAACTTCAGACACGGTCATCAGCGCCGTTTGGGGGTTTTTCTTTCTCTACATAGCGAGTTTCATCGTCATGACCATGCTGCTGACAGCCACGGGCCTGGGTGCTGAAACCGCGTATTCAGCGGTTGGCGCATGCATTACGAACCTGGGGCCCGCACTGGGTAAGGCCGGGCCCCACTATGCGGAACTGAGTGATATGGCAAAAGTCATCCTGAGCATTGCCATGCTGCTGGGACGTCTGGAAATCTATACCCTGCTGGTGATATTGACGCCTGCCTTCTGGCGTGACTAAGCCGTAACCAGTTCCCAGACGCGTGCTTATTCTGCAGGTGCAAACTTATGTAAGAGGTCGCTTGCGGCCGACAGGCTCTGGGCAGGTCGCGCCCAAGGACGCTCTTACAATTCAATCATAGAACGGCGATTCTCCCTCCGGGCGGATCTTGAACCGTTTGTAACTCCACAGGTACTGCGCCGAGTCGATGGCTATACATCGTTCCACGCCCCGGTTTACCGCCGTGAGCGCCGTCAGCATGTCACTGGAATGAATCTCATCATCGGCCGGCATGAAGTGTACGCGGTAGCGCCCACCCGGAAGCCTTTCACATGCAGCCAACAACACGACGCAGTTGGTTCGCTGCACGATTCGCGGCGTCAGGACACCGGTCAGCGCCTGCATTCCAAAGAACGGGGAGAATCTTCCCTTTCCGCTGGACGGCTGTTGATCGGGCAGGATTCCCGCACCTTTGCCCGCCCTGATGTGGGCGTAGAGTTGGCGCAGACCGGCGGCCGTTGCGGGTATGAGGTTTGCGCCGCCGCGCCGCCTGCTCTCAAGCAAAGCTTTCGCAAGCCTGGGATTTGAAGGTGGTTTATACAGGATTGCGATGTCCGGATACTGTTGCAGGAAAACTCCCAGGTATTCCCAGGCGCCAAAGTGCGGCGCCAAAACTACCAGCCCCCGCCCTGTTGAAAGGGCGTCCAGGGCCAAATCTAAACCGAAAATCCTGTCACACCTGGCTTGCAGGCGCTCCTGCGGCCAGTACCAGTTGTGACCGGTTTCCAGGATGGAACAAAGGTAATGGTGAAAACTGTCACGCACCAGTTGTGCACGTTCCTCACCACTCAAATCCGGGTAACAACGTAGTAAATTGCGCTCGGCAGTGTGTCTCTTTGTCGGGGACAGGTACATCCACAAACCAGCACTTCTTTCCGCCAGCCGGTATGGCATGCCAGCCGGCATCAGGCTCAGCAGCCAAAGGATGGATTTTATGAGAAGAATAGTCATGTTTTTTGCTTGTGTGAGGTGGGGATGTACGCGCAGGCAGGCACGTCCCTGTTAACATGGGCGGGCCGAGAAACCAGATTAATTGAATCCCATGATTGCATTGTTACAGAGAGTATCCGAAGCCGCAGTTCATGTTAATGAAAAAATGGTGGGAGAAACCAAAAAAGGCATACTTGCCCTGATTGGCATTGAGCGCGGTGACAGCGAGAAACAGGCGGACAGATTACTGCAACGCGTACTTGCATACCGGATGTTTCCGGATGATGCGCACCGGATGAACATCAACGTACAGCAGGCCGAAGGCGGCCTGTTACTGGTTCCCCAGTTTACCCTGGCCGCAGATACAAACAGTGGCAACCGGCCCAGTTTCACTCCGGCCGCCGAACCGTCGGAGGGCCGGCGTTTGTTTAAATACCTGGTCCGGCAGGCCCGTTTGGAGATGGATGATGTCGCAACGGGGGTCTTCGCTGCGGACATGAAAGTCAGCCTGGTCAACGACGGGCCGGTGACCTTCTGGCTGCAGGTACCTCCTGCAGATTAAGACCTGACAACAACGCTTGCACAAGCCCCTGAACGCCAATCAGCTGTTCCCGTAGGGTGGGCAACGGAGTTGCCCACCCTACTGGCTGTCAATTTTTTGTATTTTCCGGGTGAGCGTGTTCCGGCCCAGGCCAAGCAGTTCAGCTGCTTTCTGCCGCTGTCCGCCCGTTTGTTCCAGGGCGCATTCAATTAACACGCGTTCAAGTTCAACCTGGGCCCGCCCGACAAGATCGGTTCCACCCGCAGCCAGCTCTGACCTGGCCCATTTACTCAGCAGATCAGGCCATTGATCCTTTGAGTCGCGGCTGGCCTTCTGACCGGCAATTTCACGGGGAACATCCTCGGGGAAAATCTGCTCACCGGGCGCCATGACGCACAACTGGCGGCAGAGATTTTGCAGCTGACGAACGTTGCCGGGCCAGGGAAGCCCCTCGAGTATCGAGATGGTTTCTGGCCGGAAATGCTTCTCCTCCAGCCCGAGCTCATCGGCTACCTGGACCAGGAAACGTCTGGCCAGCATGCCGATGTCCTCGGTCCGGTCGCGCAATGGAGGCAGTGCGATGTGGATTACATTCAAGCGGTGATATAGGTCTTCACGGAAACTGCCCTCGCGAACTTTGATCTCCAGGTCCTGGTGAGTGGCTGCGATGATCCGTACGTCGGCCCGGAGCAGGTCCCTGCCGCCCACGCGGTAGAAATCCCCTTCAGCCAGGACCCGCAGCAACCTTGTTTGCAGCGCAAGCGGCATGTCGCCGATTTCATCAAGGAACAGTGTGCCTCCTGCAGCTTCCTCGAATCGTCCTTCCCTGCGGGAATGTGCTCCGGTGAAGGAACCCCGCTCGTGGCCGAAAAGCTCGGATTCAAGCAACTCGGCCGGAATCGCCGCGGTGTTGATCGCTACGAAGGGACCATTCGCCCTGGGGCTGTTCTGGTGCAGCGCCCGCGCCACCACTTCCTTGCCACTGCCGGTCTCGCCCGTGATCAATACGCTGACATCCGAGCGGGACAAGCGGCCAATGGTGCGAAAGACTTCCTGCATGGCGGGTGATTCACCCAGTAACTGGCTGCTGGTCCTTTTTTCTGTTTCTTTTTCTTCCTCTTTTACTCCGGGCGCCACGGCCCGGCCGACCACGGATATAACTTCGTCCAGATCAAAGGGCTTGGAAATATATTCAAAAACGCCTTTCTGAAACGCGGTGACTGCCTGGTCCAGATCGGAATAGGCAGTCATGGCGATGACGGGGATGTTGATCGACTGGCGCTCCAGGGTATCCACCAGGCTGAGTCCGTCCGCATCGGGGAGGCGAATGTCGGTCAGAATTGCCTGGGGCCGGCTTTTTTCCAGCGCCTTGTGGACCGCAGCAACACTCTCGTAGCTTTCAACGGCAAAACCGCCTTTGCTCAAAGCACGTTGCAACACGAAGCGAATTGCCTCGTCATCGTCGACCACCCAGATTCTGGCCTGTTGGTTCATCGCGATCCACTCCCATTAGCCAGGGGCAGATAAAGACTGAACCGGCTGCCCTTGTCCAGCGCTTCAAACGTCAACAGTCCGCCGTGCGCCGATGCGATCTGTTGTGACAACGAAAGACCCAGGCCGGTGCCATCCCGGCGCCCGGTCACCAGAGGCAGAAAGAGAAGCGACTGCAGCGACTCGGGAACACCCTGGCCGTTGTCAATCACATCAAGTCGTAAGACGCTACTCTGGTCAGACTGAAGCAGTGCGCTGCCGTGTTCTACCCTGGTCCTGATAACCACCACGCTGGCGTTTGCCTGGCAGGCATTGCGCAGCAGGTTGAGGATGACTTGCCGCATCGCGGTCGCATCGGCATTGATGGGAGGGATGCTGGGATCATAGTCCCGTTCCACTTGAACCAAATTGCCGAATTCTGCGCCCAGAAGATCAATGGATTCATCCAGCAAGGGGTAGATATCTACTTGTTGTTGTACCAGTTCAGGCTGGCCGAAACGCAGGATCAGTTCATCGATGCGGTCTGACTCGCGCATGATAAGGCGGGCCAGCGTGCACAATTCCCCGGGCTCCAGTTCTGCAGCCAGCATCTGCGCCGCTCCACGTATGCCACCCAGGGGGTTGCGTACTTCGTGAGCCAGGTTGCGGCTCAGTAAATCAAGCATGCCGGTCTGCACTTCCCGCTGCTGCAGGCGCAGGCGCATCTGTTCCCATTCAAGATTATTCAGTTCCAACAGCAATGTCCCGTCTTCAATGGCCTGGATCGTGCAATCATAAACCCCTCCGCCAAGCTTGAGCTCATGCAGGCGCAGCCCCTGGTTGGTCGCGGGTGGATCATGGATGGCGCCCCTGAGTTCCAGCGGAACCTCAGCCACATCCCAGATGATACGACCGGTGGCGCGGTCCCGGCTGACCAAAAGACAGTTTTCCGCTGCGGCATTAATCTGGATCAGCCGGCCCATCCCATCCAGGCGAATAACGCCTGTTTCGAGCAGGTCCAGCGTTCCGGAAGCAGGTACCTGGTCAGCCACTTCAACCGCTGGGTCGGGGCCTTGCGCGATTGAAATTGACCGAATGCTGTTTGATAAAAAACGTTACAGTATCGGTCTTGATAATTCTGCGGTTACGGGCATCCCGAAGCTCTGCAAAAACTTTGTGCTCGCCACGTTCCAGGGTCAGGCTTACACCCCCGGTCGACGGCGCCGCCTGGGCTTTACCATTTACAAACACGCGCACGTTCAGGTCAGGTGTAATGGATGTCTTGCTGCTCCAGGTAACCACCACGGTGTTGGCGGTGCCCCAAAAGGTTTCTTCCGGAAGCGGCCGGGTGATCTGGAAATCCCCGTAGAGCTTGCGCAATTCGCTTGATGTAGGGGCCTTGACTCCCTCTTCATCGACCGGTTTTGCCTGTTCCTGGGTGTCGGTTTCAATGACTGAAAGTTTCGGCAGGTCCATTGGCGCTGCACCACCTTTCGGTGGCTGATCGGTATAGGTCACATTTCCGTCTTCGTCGACAACTTTCCAGATATCCGCTGCCCAGGCGGTGCTGACCGATAAAATAAAAATACCTGTTAGTGAGATTGCTCTGATCATTCCTTTGCTCATAATCTTGCTCCCAGTTTTACAATAACCCGCTCTGACTTAGCCTGGACCCGCCAGCCCCACATCCATGCGGGGCTGCGCTTCATGTATGGGTATTTACGCCAAGCCCTGGTCAGAGTCTCCCTAAAGAGAATAATACATATCGAATTCTACTGGGTGAGTACTCATCCGGAACCTGGTTACTTCCTCCATCTTCAACCCGATGTAGGCATCGATCAGGTCATCATCAAAGACACCGCCGGCCTTGAGAAATTCCCTGTCGGTATCCAGCGCCTCCAGGGCCTGATCAAGCGAGGAGCACACGGTTGGAATCTTCTTTTCCTCTTCGGGCGGCAGGTCATACAAATCCTTGTCCATCGGTGAACCCGGGTCGATCTTGTTCCTGATGCCATCGAGGCCGGCCATCAGCATGGCGGCGAAAATAAGGTAACCATTACCGGCCGCGTCACCAAAACGTACCTCGATGCGGCGGCCCTTGGGGTTACCGACATAGGGAATACGACAGGAAGCGGAACGGTTGCGGGCAGAGTATGCCAACATGACCGGCGCCTCGAAGCCGGGAACCAGTCGCTTGTAGCTGTTGGTGGATGCGTTTGCAAATGCATTGATGGCGCGGGCGTGTTTGAAAATACCACCGATGTAGTGAAACGCCGTTTCCGAAAGACCGCCATAGCCCTCACCGGTGAACAGGTTGCTGCCTTCCTTGAAAATGGACTGGTGCACATGCATGCCTGAACCATTGTCACCCACCAACGGCTTGGGCATAAAGGTCGCTGTCTGCCCGTTGACATGGGCAACATTATGAATGATGTATTTCATCAAGAGGAGTTCATCCGCCTTGGTGGTAAGCGTGTTGAACCGAGTACCGATCTCACACTGGCCGGCCGTGCCCACCTCGTGATGGTGAACCTCCACCTCGATGCCCATTTTTTCCATCAGGCGGCACATCGTGCTACGCAGGTCGTGCAGTGAATCCACTGGTGGCACCGGGAAATAACCGCCTTTCACGCCGGGGCGGTGGCCGATATTGCCGCCTTCGTATTCTGCACCGGTGTTCCAGGCGCCTTCCTCGGAATCGACGCGGTACGAACAACCGTGCATGTCAACGTTGAAACGCACATCGTCAAATACGAAGAACTCGGGTTCGGGTCCAAAAAAAGCGGCATCCGCGATTCCGCTGGATTTCAGGTAAGCCTCAGCGCGCTTTGCCAGGGAACGGGGGCAGCGGTTATAGCCCTCCATCGTATGCGGCTCCAGCACATCACAACGCATAATCATGGTCTTGTGCTCGGCAAAGGGATCCTTCACGGCCGAGGCAATTTCCGGCATCAGCACCATGTCAGATTCGTTGATGCCTTTCCAGCCCGAGATGGACGAGCCGTCAAACATCTTGCCTTCTTCGAACAGGTCTTCGTCCGCGGCCTTGACGGGCAGGCTCACGTGCTGTTCCTTGCCCAGGGTGTCGCAGAACCTCAGGTCGACGAATTGATAATCTTTTTCTTTGAGGGTTTTCAGTATTTTATCAACGCTCATTGCTCAATTTCCTTGTTGCAGTTCCATAATGGGTCATAAGATATATGCAGAACCCGTGCCAAATGCACAATGGGCAAAAACTTTCTGCCACGCACGGATTACCGGAATAATCGAGGCATTTAGCAACGTTTTAACAACATTTAACGCAATTTCTAATCACGGACACTGACTTGGATCAGGTCAATAGTATGCCATTTGCACTATTCTAGTGCAATGTAAAGAAGTACTGCACTATTTTTGTGCGTCTACCAGACAATCCAAAGCAGGACCAGTCCGAGCACCAGGCGGTAAATGACGAAGGGCATCAAACCAACCCGCTTTAACAGGGCAAGAAAGGCGGCGATGCAGACCCAACCGGCTGCAGCGGAAAAGGCCATGGCGAGGACGAAGGCAATCCAATCAATATTGGCATCGCCCATGGTGACCCGCAAGGCTCCGTAGCTACCCGCCGCACCGATAATCGGTATGGCCAGCAGAAAGGAAAAGCGGGCAGCGGCGTCAGGCGTCAGACCGAGAAAGCGACCAGCAGTGATCGTGATGCCTGATCTCGACGCGCCTGGTATCAAAGCCAGGGCCTGGGCCAGGCCAATCAGCAGGGCACTGCGTAAATTGATCTGTTCCAGCTTGACCTCGCGGGAGCCTTGCGCATCAGCTATCCACAGCAACAGGCCAAAGCCAATCGTCGTCCATGCAATGATGCGAACATCCCGCAGATAGAACTCCACCACGTCGTGGGCCAGCGCCCCCGCGAACAATGCCGGTATGCTGGCCAGGGCCAGGTAGACCGCCATCGCCCGGTGTTGCCGGTCTGACTCACTGGCCACGGGACCCAGCCAGGCTTTTGCCATATCCATCAGCTCGTGCCGGAAATAGATAAATACCGCCACCAGGGTACCGAGATGCGTCGCAACATCGAAGACCAGGCCCTGGTCCGGCCAGCCAAAAACCTTGCTGCCAAGAATCAGGTGGGCAGAACTGGAAACCGGAAGAAATTCAGTCAGGCCCTGAATCAGGGCGAGCACGAGAATCTGGATCAGGGGCATGTTGTTCTATTGGCTTGCTTTGTAGCTGATGCGGTAAATCGCACCGGCCTTGTCGTCCGATACCAGCAAAGACCCGTCTGGCATCTGAATTACATCGTTCGGACGTCCCCAGCAATTGTCTCCCTGCAGCCAGCCGCTGGCGAACAGCTCCTGACCTAGCGCATTTCCTTGCTCATCAAATCGCACGAGGACTACGTTGCAGCCCACTTTTTCACTGCGGTTCCAGGAACCATGCTGGGCGATAAACAGTTGATTGTGGTAGCCGGCTGGAAACATCCTCCCGGTATAAAACATCAGTCCAAGGGCAGCCACGTGTGGGTCCAGCAGCAGTGCGGGTGGCGTGTAATCCGCACAGGATTTATCTTTTCCAAATTCGGGATCGAGTGTATCGCCCTGGTGGCACCAGGGATAACCGAAATCCATGCCGGCGCGCGGAGCGTGGTTAAGTTCGTCAGCGGGAAGGTCGTCGCCCATCCTGTCGCGGCCATTGTCTGTAAACCACAACTCACCGGTTTCGGGGTGAAAGGCCAGCCCGACACTGTTACGTACGCCGCCGGCATAGACTATGTCGCCGCTGCCATCGGCGAAAATACGCCTGATCTGGCTGAAACCGGGTTCATTACAAATATTGCAGGGAGCGCCGACCGGTACATACAATTTTCCGTCAGGCCCGAACCGGAGGTACTTCCAGCCGTGATGAGACTTGTCCGGGAATTCGTCGGTGACAAGGTCTGGCTCAGGCGGCCGATCCAGCCAGCTTTCGATATCGTCATAGCGCAAAATACGGTTCACTGCCCCCACGTAGAGTGAACCGAATTTGAATTCGATGCCCGAAGGCATGTTCAGATCCTCAGCCAACAGGTAGATGCGTTCGGCAAAGTGGTCACCGTTGGTGTCAACGACTGCATGGACCTTACCCGCTTTCCTTGAACCCACGAACACAGTCCCGTTATCACCCAGCGCCAGTTGGCGCGCATTTTCCACACCCTCCGCATACAAATGGATTTCAAAACCCGGAGGAAGACTGATCAGGTTCAACTGCTCCTGGAGATTCTCACTCCCCGGCGCCGAAGAACACGCGATTACACCCAATGCAAATATCGAGGCAATTATCGAAGTTTTTAAAAAATTCATGAATACTGGCCCGGCGGATTGGTATCTGTGCATATGATGCCATAAGAAATTTGCTGTGCCATCATCGGGGATACCGATGCAATATGAGGGTAAAATAGTGAACCTTTGTTTCATCAGGGATCAGGGGTTGGTGAAACCCACAAATTGGACTGTTGAATGAGAATACTGACCGGCCTTTGTCTGCTGCTCCTGGCCTGCACTGCAGGTGCCCGCACGGCACTAGAGTACCTGCCGCCTGACAGCAAATTGAATCCCGGCATCCCGACACCCGAATCGGTGCTGGGCTGGGACGTAGGCGACTGGCACGTCAGCCACGATAAACTGGTGCAGTACATGCATGCCCTGGCCGCGGCCTCGCCGCGGATATCGGTCAAAGTGATTGGCTACACACACGAACAAAGACCGCTGCTGCAACTGGCCATCACCAGCGAAGCCAATCAGCAAAAACTGGAATCACTGCGCCTCACACACCTGGGTGCCGCACATCTGGATACCGCTCAATTGGATGACGGGGGACCGCTTGTGGTCTGGCTGGGTTACAGCATTCATGGTGACGAGCCCAGTGGCAGCAATTCATCAATGCTGGTGGCGTACTATCTGGCTGCTTCACGCTCGACATGGGTCGAAGAATTGCTGGCTGGCAGCGTTGTCCTGATTGACCCCAGCATCAATCCGGACGGCCTGAACCGCTTTGCCAGCTGGGCCAACAGCAATGCAGGCAAGGAACCCGTTAGCGATCCGGTCACGCGCCAACACATGCAGCCCTGGCCGAAAGGCCGTACCAACCACTACTGGTTTGACCTCAATCGCGACTGGTTGCCCCTGGTGCAACCGGAATCCCGGGCAAGAATAGTCGAGTACCACCGCTGGCTTCCCCACGTACTGACAGATCATCATGAGCAAGGCCAATTTCCCGGTTTCTTCTTCCAGCCCGGCGTTCCATCCCGGCAAAATCCGCTAACGCCCCCTGAAAACCTCGAACTGACCCGCTCATTGGCCGTGTTCCATTCCGAGGCCCTGGATGCCGCCGGCCAGCCGCATTTCACGGAAGAAATATTTGACGATTTTTACTACGGCAAGGGCTCTACCTTTCCAGACATTAACGGCAGCATCGGCATTCTTTTCGAGCAGCGGGCCATAAGCGGCCAGGAAATATTGACCAGCAACGGTACTGAGACTTTCAGGATGGCCGTAGCTAATCAACTGCGTGTATCCCTGTCCACACTGAAAGGCGCATGGGCGCTGCGGGACCGGCTGCTTGATTACCAAACCGGTTTTGCCCGGACTATGCGGGAAAGAGCCGGCGATAAAAACTTCCGGGCCTGGGTGGTCGGTGATGACGCCGATCCGGCCCGTGCACGGGCTTTCCTCGATGTGCTGGACCTCCACCACATTCAATATCAGCCCCTGGGCGAAACATTCCGCGGGGGCAACGAGGAATTTACACCAGGGCACGCCTGGGTCATTCCAGCCAGGCAAAGACAAGCTGGACTGCTCGAAGCAATCATGGAGCAGCGGACTGAGTTCAGGGACGAGACCTTTTACGACGTTTCCGCCTGGACTCTTCCCCTGGCACACAACCTGCCGTTTACCACTCTCAGCCGGACTCCGGCGACACAAGAAACTAGCCCGGTCAGCAGCGGCATCCCATTGGACCGCGACGCACCCGCGTGGGCTGTCCCCTGGAGCCAGCTCGATGCGCCGGCCCTGTTGCAAAAGCTGCTGGACTCCGGGGTAAAAGTGCGCACCTCAATAAAGCCCTTCTCCGCGCAGACCGGGAACAACCTACAGGCATTTTCAGCGGGATCTCTGGTCATCCAGGCAGGCATCCAGGAGAACAACTCTACCTCTGACATCCTTGATTCCCTTGACGAGGCAGCAGACTCCGGCCTGGAAATTTACGCCCTTAAAAGTACACTGACATCCGTTGGGCCTGACCTGGGGTCCAGGCATTTCCCAATTATCAAACCGGTGAAGCCGCTGATCATCGGGGGCAGGGACACCTCTTCGTATGGTGCGGGAGAAGCCTGGTACCTGCTCGATCAGCGCCTGGGATTGGCAGCGCCGATAGTTGAACTGGATCGCCTGGGAGAGGTTGATATTTCCGGCTACACACACCTGCTCTTACCAGATGGTGATTTTGCAGCCATAAATGAAACTCAGAAAGAAAATATTATACGCTGGATCAAGGGTGGTGGTGTCCTGATAGCCATCAACCGCGCAGTCGGCTGGGCGCAAAAACTCTGTTTTCAATCAAAAGATACTCCCTGTGAGCCGATTGAGGAAATCAGGGGAAAACCTGAAACCGTCACGCCGCGCGCCTACAGTGATTTTGCAGACGACAAGGCCCAGCATATAATCGGAGGGGCAATCGTGGCCTCGGTGATAGACCTCAGCCATCCGCTGGCTTTCGGTTACCGCCGGGGAGAGCTGCCGTTGTTACGCAAAGGCACAACGGAATTGATACCCAGCGACAACGCCTATGCAACACCGGTCCGCTATACCAACTCACCCCTGCTGGCAGGCTTCATTGGTAACGACCGGCTGGAGGCCATCCAGGGGCAAGCCGCAGTCATTGCACAAAAGCATGAAAAGGGACTGGTCGTTCACTTCGCCAATAATCCGCTGTTCCGCGGGTACTGGCGCGGCACCGAACGCATGTACATCAATGCCATGTATTTTGGGCAGGTTGTGGAAGCGACCGACCTGCCGGAATTTCCACCACAAGCCAGTACTCCGCCAAACTGACACCAACGAAACGGATCCTTCGTGCAATATGCGGGCTAACAGTTCAGATTCCATCCGAAGGGGTGTACCCTATAACCTGGAGTGGCTGCCCCCTCTGGTAGCCACCTTTAAAAGAGAAACAGGAGAGTAAAACCGTGGAACTCGCACTTCTTCAGGGCAATTCACTTGCCTTTTTATTCAGGTGGTTTCACCTGCTCGCTGGCGTGGCCTGGATTGGCCTGCTGTGGTATTTCAATTTTGTGCAGGGAGAGTATTTCAAGGAAGCCGATGCCTCCTCCAAGTCGGACGCCATCCGTAAATTGGTGCCGCGCGCACTGTGGTGGTTCCGTTGGGGCGCGATGTTTACTTTCCTGACCGGTATCGTACTGTTGGGCGCCAAACGCCTGGATGGCTACGGCATCATGGTTGGCGCAATCCTGGGCATCCTGATGTTCCTGAACGTCTGGCTCGTGATCTGGCCCAATCAGAAAATCGTGATTGCTTCGGCTGAGAAAGCCGCCGCTGGCGGTGAAGCGGACCCTGCAGCAGCAGGTGCGCTGGGAAAAGCTGGCCTGGCATCGAGAACCAATACATTGTTCTCAATCCCCATGTTGTTTTTCATGGCCTCATCAGTACACTTGGCTCAACTGGCAACGCCTGTGATGAACGCCAGCATCCTCTCTCTGATTGTGGTATTTGGCGTCATCTTTGCGCTTGAATTCAACGGACTCAAGGGCAAGACCGGCCCCATGACCAGCGTCAGGGGTGTGATTCACATGGGGTTGCTGCTGACTTTGGTTCTGTACCTGGGAATAGAACTCTTGTAGGAGGTCGCTCGCCTACAGGGATGTAGGTGAGAGGCGAGAACATATGTCCAGGGATGGACGGTATTAGAGCAATGCAGGAGCAATTGCCGAGGACGCGGAAGCTTTGCCGCCGACCGCTCCTGTAAGAGGTCGCTTGCGGCCGACAGGGTGCTATAACAGCTTGCGTCCAATAGACCAACGCAGATCGCGCCCAAGGACGCTCTTACAATTAAGAAGGGCCGCATCTGCGGCCCTTTGTCTATTGCCCTTGTGAATCAGGGATCAACCCGTTTCCATGAACTGTTCGTCTTCGGTTGAACCACTCAAGGCAGAAAGCGATGACTGCCCGCCACCGATTGCCTGCGTCAGGGCATCGAAATAACCCGTGCCCACTTCACGCTGATGCCTGGTCGCGGTGTAGCCGAATTCTTCTGCGGCAAATTCTGCCTCCTGCAATTCCACGTAGGCTGACATCTGACGATCCCGATAACCACGCGCCAGCGTGTGCATGCTGTAATTCAGTGCGTGGAATCCAGCCAGGGTAATGAACTGGAATTTGTAGCCCATTGCACCAAGTTCTTTCTGGAATTTGGCAATCGTGGGCTCATCCAGGTTCGCCTTCCAGTTGAACGAGGGTGAGCAGTTGTAAGAAAGCAATTGATCCGGGTATTCCTTCTTTATTGCATCGGCGAATTTCTTAGCCTCTTCCAGGTCCGGATGGGCAGTCTCGCACCAAAGCAGGTCTGAATAGGGTGCGTAAGCAAGACCGCGGGAAATGGCCTGTTCAATTCCGGGGCGAGTTACGTGGAAGCCCTCCACGGTGCGGTCACCGGTAATGAAAGGCGCATCGTACTCATCTACATCGGAAGTGATCAGGCCCGCTGCATTGGCATCGGTACGTGCAAGCAGAACCGTTGGCACATCCATGATGTCCGCTGCCAGGCGCGCGGCAATCAGCTTCTGTACTGCTTCCTGGGTCGGCACCAGCACCTTGCCGCCCATGTGGCCGCATTTCTTGGCTGACGCAAGTTGGTCTTCAAAATGAACGCCTGCGGCGCCTGCCTCGATCATGGCCTTCATCAATTCATGGGCATTGAGCACGCCACCGAACCCGGCTTCGGCATCCGCCACAATCGGCTGCATCCAATCCACTGCATCGTCATCCTCGGCATGATGCAACTGATCAGCGCGCAACAGGGCATTGTTGATGCGCCTGACTATATCGGGAACGGAATTCGCCGGATACAGAGACTGGTCGGGGTACATGGATCCGGCAAGGTTGGCATCCGCAGCCACCTGCCAGCCGGAGAGATAAATGGCTTTCAGGCCGGCCTTGACCTGTTGCATGGCCTGGTTACCGGTCAACGCGCCCAGTGAGTTCACGAAAGGCTCCTCGGCCATGTATCGCCACAGTTTCTCAGCGCCCTGGCGGGCCAGGCTGTATTCGATCTTTACGGTTCCACGAAGCCGCAGTACATCTGCCGGTTCATACCCGCGCTTGAGGCCTTTCCATCGCGGGTTGGTCGCCCAGTCGGCCTGCATTCGTTTGATTTCGTGTTCTGTATTCATTGATTTACCCTGCTACTGTAATTTTGGTCCGATTTAATAGTTAAACGCCACAATCGAAGCGAAAAACCTGCCCGTAATCCCCATTTCAAATGAAGACTTTACACAATCCAGCTTATGGAAAATACCTTATCTTTGACAAGGCAAATATTTCAATGTTTAATATAAAGAATGATAATAATTGAATGTGATTGATTTTGAACAAAAAGCAACCCCGCTTCTACTATAAAGGCAACCAGCTAAAACAGCTACGGGCTTTTTGCGCTGTCGCCAAGAGCGGCAAGATGACCGATGCAGCAGAAGAGTTATACCTCAGCCAACCTGCGATCAGTCTGCAGGTTCGTGCGCTTGAGCGCGAACTTGATACGGTCCTGTTCGAACGTCACGGTCCCCGGATCAACCTGACCCGGGAAGGCCAGGAACTGCATGAAATGGCACGGCCCCTGGTCGAAAGCCTGGAAACACTCAACGCCCGCTTCAACCGCCGGATGAAAGGTGACCTCGACAGCGGCCAGGTAGTGATAGCAGCGGGTGAATCAACCATCATCTACCTGCTGCCACGCCTCGTGCAGCACTTTCGCGAGCGCTACCCCAACATCCACGTTCAGCTTAAAAATGTCACGGGCCGTGATGGTCTGGCGATGATCCGCGATGATGAAGTCGATTTGGCAATTGGCTCCATGCTCGATGTGCCGTCGGACATCGCCTATCAGCCGATTTATTCTTACGCGCCCGCGCTGATCATGCCGCTGGGCCACGACCTGGCTGGCAACGACGATATAAAAATTGAAGACATCTCTCCCTACGGTTTGATCCTGCCGCCCCGCCGCCTGACTACCTGGCGCATGGTGGACCGCGTATTCCAGCAGCACCAGGTGACCTTTAATGTGACGCTGGAAGTGGGTGGCTGGGAAGTCATCAAGCGCTACGTGGAACTGGATTTCGGCGTCTCCATCGTCACCGGCATCTGCCTGCGCGACGACGACAGACTGGTGGCAAAAAACATGAGCAACTACTTCCCCAGGCGCAGCTACGGCACGGTCATGCGCCGCGGCAAATTTCTCTCGCCGCAGGCCAGGGCATTCATGGAAGTCACCGAAGAATCCAGCATACCCGCGTCCCTCTGGCGCGTCGGCCAGTCCGAGCGTTAGTTCAGGATGTAGCCGCGTTCATCATGCTGGCTGACATCCAGGCCTTCCGTTTCTGAATCTTCGTCCACGCGCAGGCCAATCAGCGCATCAATCGCCTTGAGGATGATGAAGCTCACAACAGCCGTATAAAAGATGGTCACGCCGACACCCATTCCCTGGGCGATGAGCTGCTCCGGGATGGTGTCGTGGGCAAGCCCGGAACCACCCAGGCTGACAGCGGAAAAGACACCGGTCAACATGGCGCCGATGATGCCGCCAACCGCGTGCACACCGAATACGTCCAGTGAATCGTCATATCCTAGGGCGCGCTTCAGACTGGTCGCTGCCCAGTAACAACCCATGCCCGCTGCCGCACCAATGGCGAGTGCGCCCATCGGACCCACTGAACCGGAAGCTGGCGTAATGGCGATAAGACCTGCAACTGCACCGGAAATAATGCCGAGCACGCTGGGTTTTCCATGCACCTTCCATTCAGCAAACATCCAGGCCAGGGCAGCGGCAGCAGCGGCAACCTGGGTCACGGCCATGGCCATTCCGGCAGTGCCGTCAGCAGCTAACTCGCTGCCTGCGTTGAAGCCAAACCAGCCTACCCACAGTAAGGACGCACCGATAACCGACAGCGTCAGGTTATGTGGCGGCATGGCGGCAGTGCCAAATCCTTTGCGCTTGCCAAGCACCAGCGCTGCGACCAGACCAGCTACACCTGCATTAATGTGGACAACGGTGCCACCCGCAAAATCCAGCACACCGTGGTCACCCAACCAGCCACCACCCCAGACCCAGTGACAGATTGGGGCATAGACGATGGTCAACCAAACGCCCATGAAAAGTAACAAAGCAGAAAACTTCATGCGTTCAGCAAAGGCGCCCACGATCAGTGCCGGTGTAATAATGGCAAAAGTCATCTGGAAGGTCATGAATACGGATTCCGGAATCGTACCGGTCATCGAATCAACCCCCATACCGGCCAGGAACAGGTTGCCGAAGCCACCCCAGAAGGCATTCATGCCGCCGCCGTCACCAAAGGCCAGGTTGTAACCATAGATGACCCACAAAACGGTCATCAGCGCAGTAATTGCAAAACATTGCATCAGCACGGACAGAACGTTTTTGCTGCGCACCATGCCGGCATAGAACAATGAAAGACCGGGAATGGTCATAAACAACACCAGTGCGGTGGCGGTCAACATCCACGCGGTATCACCAGCGCTTAATTCGTCAGCCAGGGCCAGTGATGGCAGCATGCCGAGTAATCCTGCCATCATGGCCACGTAACGCCCATTGATTTTCTTAAACATGTCTCTCTCCTGAATTGATGGGCAACTTATATGGCCTCCGGACCGGTTTCACCGGTCCGGATCCGGGTCACCTCTTCCAGAGAGCTGACGAAAATCTTGCCGTCACCGATTTTTCCAGTCACCGCTGCTTTTTGAATGGCCTCTACAACCTGCTCAGCCAGATCCCCCCTGATGGCGATCTCCAGCTTGAGTTTGGGTAGGAAATCAACTTTGTATTCCGCGCCACGGTAAAGCTCGGTATGGCCTTTCTGCCTGCCAAAACCTTTTACCTCGGTTACGGTAACTCCGGCGACTCCGACTTCATGCAGGGCCTGTCGAACATCATCCAGCTTGAATGGCTTGATGATTGCTGTAACCAGTTTCATGGAATTCTCCTCATTTTCCGTGACCACTTGAATTACTTCATAAATGCAGGTTCCATGCCACGCAAAAAATATCCCTACATCATTGTTTTTTTTATATATTTATATTTACTATTGGCGCCGGATGCGCAAAACAGGTGCGAGAACCAGGCCTTTGCACACAGTTAGTGCAAGCTGTGCCGTTAGTGCCAGATCAGAGAAGCCGCAGTAATTGCTGGACCTGTTGCATCACTTCTGACATAAACTTGAAGCGATACAGCCTGGTCTTGGTTTTGGCCAGCAACTGCGATAAGGTGAAGCCCTATGAAATTTTATGGAATGTTCCGTGATTGGCAAGACGCGGAGGAATACAGTGCCGAAACCGTCATTTTTTTGGAGCGGGATCCGGCTGAGGTGATGTACGTCATCATTTCCGGTGAGGTCGAACTGTCATTACATGGCGAACCGCTGGGCACTGAGAGCGAGGGTGGTATCATTGGTGAAATGGCGATGATCAATTCAGCCACTTGCGGCGCTACAGCAACAGCGCTTACCGAGGTGAAGCTGGCACGGCTGGATCGCGATCAAGTCAAGGCACTCATCGATAAAAACACCGAATTTGCGCTTCATGTGATGGCTGTAATGGCCAACCGGCTCCGGGCCGTCGACAAATACATCACCACGCAATTCGCACAACTCAAGTAGTAGTTAAACTGCTGGATTGACTAAATGGATTTATTGGATATTTTCAGAGATTCGGATGACCTGGTCGAGTTTCCTGCCGAAACCGTAATCTTCACGGAAGGCATAGAAGGGAACCACATGTATGTAGTGATTGAAGGTGAAGTCTTTATTTCACTGAAGGATAAAGTCATTGCAACGGCAGTGCCCGGCGAGATCGTGGGTGAAATGGCCCTGATCAACTCGAAAATTCGCAGCGCGACTGTAACGGCAAAAACTGATTGCCTGCTGGCGCCTATCGATCAGAGCAGTTTCGAGTCGTTGATTCAGCATGTACCTGAATTCACGCAGCACGTGATGAATGTCCTGGCCGACCGTCTCCAGATCGCATACGAATTGATCGAGCGCTAAATCGTTTTGCCGGTTGACCGGAAGCGGCTAACGGGTGGCCTCAAATCCTGGTACAGCAGCAATAGTTTTTACACTGACTCCAAATGGTGCCCCTCTCTTACATTGGAACCCAGGTCAGGATTGCCATGGTAACGCTGTACCAAACCACAAACGGGATGACCATATAGCCCATTACATCACGGGCCTGGATTCTGACACCTGCGCCCATTACCGGCAAGATGATAAGCAGGAAAAAAGGTTGCAGCAAATTAGTCGAGGTTTCACCATACGCCACCGCCAGGGCCACTTTGGCGATCAGTTGTTGCAGCTCACCCGGTGAGAGCGTCGATCCAACAGACTTTGCCGCTTCAACAAAGGAAGGACCAACCACCGCCCATTCTCCACCCGCTGAAGGAATAAAAAAGTTGACCGCAGCACCTGCAAACTGGGCAATCGCGGGCAAGCTCGCAGGAGTGGCGAAGCTGCTCATCCAGTCGGCAATCATCGAACCGAGGCCCGTGAACATCATCAGCCCCATGATCCCTGCGTAGAAGGGGTATTGAAAAATAATGCCGGACACATTGCTGCAGGATCTCTTCATGGCCGTGACATAGTTTATCGGTGTACGGTGTGCGAGCAGACCGGCCATCAGAAAGATGAAAATCATGATCTCGAGGTTGATATCGAAACCCTGCCTGACGAAATAGGAAATGATGTAGGTAACTCCGGCCAATGCGACAAGCAGCACCGGCAGACGGCCGTGATTCAGGCTGTCTGAAAGCGTGCTGGAAGGATGTCTCAGCTGTTCGGCTTCCTGCGCTACAGTCATGGCGGCAGCATTATTTCCCAGCTCCAACATCTCGTTGATAACAGTAACGTCAGTTCGCCGGGGCCGCATCAACACCATCATGGTAGGAATGACCACCAATCCGGTGATGAAATAAACGATATTTACCGTGCTGCCCAGAGTGGCCTCAATGGGGATTTTCCCATCCAGCAGGCCTGCTTCGATCATGAAGTTGCCATTGGTATTGAGTAACAGGGGTATGGAACTGGACAGGCCGCACACCCAGGGCCATGAGGAAAGGTAAACGCAGGCAGTGAGATAGGCGTAGTCGATTTTATCGACACGGTTTGCCAGTTCGCGAGCAAAAACCGCGGTGATGATGACCCAACTCCAACTGATGAGAGACAGCAATGCACCCATGACCATGACAACGAGATAGACTTGAAATGGGCTGCGAACTCGCCGCATCGCTGCGTCGATTATCCGGGAAACGGGTTCGGACAGGGCAATGGCATAACCGGTGGCCAGTATCAGGACCATCTGCATACCAAATTCCAGCAGCATCCAGAACCCGTTGAACCAGGCATCGAGCACCTCGCCGCCGCTGGAATCTGTAAAGGTCCATGCACACAGCCCCGCCACCAACGTGAGCAGGATGGCAAAAACAAATGCATCAGGAATGATTTGTTTTAGTCTTTCAGCCAGGAATTTGCCTGATCGGCGTAGCATGAAGTCTCCTTTTTTGATTGCAGATTATACGTTACAGGGTTACATCTCATTTTGGGCAGCCAATAGACGTGAGTTTTTGCACTGACCCCAAATATTTCCAAATTAAGCGTGTTATTACCACTGTAGTAGTACCATGACTTGAAGAAACAAATCGACGGAAGAAGTATGTCTGTTCTGCAAGAACTCCGAAGACGTAAGGTTTTTCGCCTGGCAGCTCTGTATGTCGTTGGTGCGTGGGTAACCCTGCAGGTTGCGGATCTTGTTTTTGAGAGCTGGGATATAGCCTCTTCAGCACTTCGTTATATTTGGCTGGGAGCTATTCTTGGCTTTCCGGTTGCACTTATCTTTGCCTGGCGTTACGACGTAACTACAGGCGGAATTGTACGTACTCCGCCAGCCGATGCCGGTTCACACGTCGATCTCTCCCTGCGCCGTTCAGACCACGTGATCCTGGCACTTCTTATGTTTGTTGCGGTTGCTGTTATTTATCAGATCACAGTCCAGATCAGCGACTCCCGATCCCCTGAGTTGGCGGAATACACACAAAAGGAAATTGAACCCAATTCGATTGCCGTGCTGCCGTTGGACAATCTTTCCGGAGATCCGGAGCAAGCCTATTTTGTCTCGGGAATGCATAAGGCTTTGATTACCAGTTTATCGCGCATAAGTGCGCTGAAAGTCACTTCCAAAACATCCACGATGCGTCACAAAGACACGATCGAAGCATTACCAAGGATTGCCGCACAATTGGGGGTGGCTAAATTGATCGAGGGGTCAATCTTTAGAGTGGGTGACCGGATACGCATTACCGTACAGCTTATCGATGCCAGATTGGACGAACACATCTGGTCGGAGACTTTCGAGAACGAAGTCACGGATGTGATGTTGCTGCAAAGCGAAGTCGCGCAAGCCATTGCAGAGCAGGTGGAGGTTACAATTTTGCCGCTGGAACAAGCTCAGCTGAAGAGCACCGAGAGCGTCAACCCCGCCGCGTATGAAGCGTATTTGAAAGGCCAGTTTCATGTCGAGCGCTTCACACCGCAAGATATAAAGTTGGCGGCACAGTATTTCCAGCAGGCCGTGGATATTGATCCTGATCACGCCCTGGCGTATGCGGGACTGGCCAAGTTGTGCGCAGTCCAGGCCCAGGCGGGTCTGATCAGGCCGCAGGAAGCCCGTGAACGGTGTTTGCCGTCGATCGAGAAAGCGCTGGAGCTTGACGACTCTTTGCCTGAAGCACATTACAACTATGCCATACACATGATATGGCTGCGATACAATTGGGAGGAAGGAGATGCCGCGTTCCAACGGGCAATCGATCTGAACCCATTGAATCCCTTCGTGCAGAGCATGTATGGCACGCAATTGTGCATGATCGATGACTTTCAGGAATGCGTCAGGGTGATAGAAGATGTAATGGCGTCCACACCCGGGTTTGGGTTTGGCCTTGGCACGCTTGTGTGGGCCTATCACTGGCTGGGTGAAAAAGACAAGGCTATTGCTGCTGTGGCCAACGAGTTACGCATTTCCATGAATTTCCCGGAAGGAGCACTGGCAGTCGAAGCCGCATACGCTGAAGGCGACTACGCCGGCGCGTTCCTTGCTGCTGCCGAGGCACTTGAAAAGCGTTCTAAAACCATTCATGCCGGACCGCTGGCTATTGGGGGCTGCTATGAGTACGCTGGCGAAGTGGAAAAAGCCATTGACTGGTTTGAATTGGGTTACCAGATTAGAGGGCCTGGTGTACCCTACCTGGGCGTCTTTACCAAGTTGCAGAAAGTGCGCTCAAACTCCCGTTTCATAAAGTTGCTAAGGGACATAAAGCTCGACTACTGGGCCGACAAGTATTCGCAATCCGGTGAGGTATAGCAGGGTCATTGGATGTGTGGTGTGACTGTGAGTGGGGTCAGCCTGAATTGTCCGTTATCAAGAACAACTCATGGCCGGGTTCGGTTATATGCAGACATTGACTAAGGCAGGCCATTATTTCGGTTTAGTCCTCCGACCCTTTCCGGAACTGGAGTGTGCATACATTGATGGTTGGGAGATAGCGTCTCCATCAAAAAGCCGAATATACATACGCGTCTGATACCTAAAGTGAAACCTCTCGCGAACAAAGAGGAGTCCATATACAAAAGAGAATTCCGCGCTGAAGACGACAACCGTATAATGCGGAAAGCTCTGTCGTGTGTCGGGCTTTTCTCCAGTCAGAAGGACAAACAACATGGGCCTACAGGAATTTCTCGACAGCATACCGTTACTGGTGTACCTGCTGCTCGCTATCATCATCATGATCTTACCGATCGAAATCGGATATAGGGGCGGGAAATACCACCGGGGTAAACCCGACAAATCCCAGATGGCTCAGGTCCGAGCCATTATGGGTGCTTCCCTGGGGCTTCTGGCCTTTATGCTCGCCTTCAGCTTTGCCGTGGCTCAGAAACATTTTGAAGAACGAACCAACGCTTACCTCCTGGAAGTTACGGCCATAGATGCTGCCTATAGGGGCGCTAGCCTTCTCAATCAAAAGTCGGTGAGCGAGGCCAGGGAGCTGTTACGTCAATTTGTTCAATTAAGGCGTGATACCTCCGATGCTGAGGACCGGGACGAACTTGAAGAGGTTGTAATGCTGATCCGCGATACCGAGCGCCTGCATGACAGGCTCTGGCAGGTAGCCGATAGATCAATGCAATCACCCGGAGATTCAATCGATGACAGCATTTTTTCCAACGCAATCATGGAAATGATCCGGGCGAATGACGAGCGCGTGCAACACACGATGTTCAATCGTATTTCACCCATCATCTGGCTCACGCTATTGGCGATGTCTTTTCTGTCAATGATCATCATGGGCTACCAGGCTGGCCTGACCGGCAAACGCAGCTTCTTGGCGACCTGGACACTGGCAATTACCTTTGCCGCTGTGTTGACCCTGGTTACGGACCTGGACAGGCCGCAGATGAGGTTATTCAAGATGAATCAGAGTCTGATGGCAGAGCTACAGAACCGAATCAACTCTGAAGCGCCACCATACGTTGAGCCAGCACCAAACTAGTTCGGTTATTTCAGTTCCAAAATGCTCTTCAAAAAAATTACTGAAGTCCTTGGCGGCTCCGGATATTTTCTACTATAGAAGTGACTTCCGCTTTCTGGTCTCGCATTGATGTCGTGGAACCTCGCCTCGAGGGCCAAGTTGGGATGAACGCCCTGCGATTTCGACGTATTTGGCTCTAAATTGTTAATTTGCGTCCAAATTTACACCAGCATTTGCCCGGCCAGCCTTGGATAATAACCAGGGTCGGGCCATCGGGCTTACCCTCGATGGTGAATTCACATACTGGGAAATTTGTGCTCGTTGTTGATTACCTCACGTGCGGATCGGCTTCGATTAAAAAACAGCTCTGATCTTTAGCCGTGCTGACTATTTCCAGACCTGTTCGGCGACGCGCCGGAAGTTTCCACCCAGAATTCCGGCGAGCTCTGCCTTGCTGAAGCCCAGCCGGAATAATTCGTCACACACATCGGGCATGCGATTCAATGGCAGGAAGTCTATGGGGCGATCATAGCCGGCATCGGGTGGCCAGTATTCAGGGTTTTCCTCGATCACCTCTTCGGCGTGTGTGCGTTCTTCAGCTGTGATCGGGGGGTCAAAATCCAGGCTGATACCCACGTGTTCCGGGCCAGTGAGATCGGCAATGTAAGCTACGTGCCGGGCGACAGTTTCCGCCATGGATGCCTCTTTGTCGCCCAGGAACAGGTTGAGTCCGTTAATGCCGATCACGCCGCCACCCTGGGCGCAGGCCCGAATCTGATCATCGCGGATGTTGCGTCCATGATCCGCCAGTGCCCGGGCATTTGAGTGAGAAAAAATCACCGGCGCACTGGATCGTTGCATGGCTTCCATGGTGGTTTTATAGGCGCTGTGAGAACAGTCTATGACCATGCCAACCCGATTCATTTCGTCGATAACGGCGCGGCCGAAATCAGTCAGGCCAACGTCCTCTTCGTGGCAGCCACCGCCTGCCAGATTGTTACGGTTATAGGCAAATAGCATGTGCCGGACGCCCAGTTCGTAGTACGCCTGGACCAGGTCCAGCCTGCCATTCAGAGCATTCATGCCTTCGACATCGAAGGTGGCAGCAGCCTTGCCCTTGGCCCGCGCTGCATCGATCTCCGCCACGCTGGAAACCACCCGGCACCATGGGGTTTCCAGGGGGATTCGCCGGCGCAGGGCGGCGATGTTTTCCAGGCAGCGGGTCCAGTGCTGGGGGTCGTAGTAGACATTGATGGAGAAATAGTCGATGCCGGCTTCGCGCCACAGCTCCAACAGGGGGCCGATTGCCGCGCCCGGGGTCATCTCGAAACCGCAGTGGTCATCCCAGATAAAGCTTTCGGCACAAAAAGCGTGGCTATCCATATTCATATCATCTCAGGGTTTGCTGAGAATTGCTGGGTAAAGGTTAATGCACCAGAATAAGTGAGCCGGATACTTTATTGCAGATGGTGATGATGTATTCGGTGTGATGATTGGTTTGACCAGGCAATTCCGCTAGTATCGGCGGTCAAAGCAAGCTGAAGGGCGCCACAACCATGACTCTGCCATTGATCGGTCCGGACCAGGATTTTGCCCTCTGGGCAGTATTGATTGCACTGGCGGGCTTCGGCTTCTGGTGCGAGCGATTTCCCTGGGGCAGGAAATACTCGGGTGTCATGCTGCTGATGACGGCGGCTATCGTTCTGGCCAACCTGAAAATCATCCCGACATCGGCACCGGCGTATGATGTGGTTTGGGACTATCTGGTCCCCATTGCCATTCCACTGCTGCTGTTTCAGGCGGATCTCAAACGCATCGTTCGGGAATCCGGTCCAACACTCATTGCGTTTATTATTGGCAGCGCGGCCGTGGTGGCTGGCACCTTTATCGGGGTGTCTCTTTTGAATCTGGGGACTAATGAAGCTGAGCTTGCCGGTATCTTTACCGGCACGTACATCGGCGGCAGCCTCAATTTTGCTGCAGTCGCCGAAGCAAGTGGTATGCAGGACGGCAGCATGCTGGCAGCAGCTGTAGCCGCTGATAATGTGGTAACGAATTTACATTTTCTCCTGATTATTCTTCTTCCGGGTGTGGCGTGGATGGCCAGGATGTATCCGACCCATCATATGGATAACGCAGAACAGCTTTCTGCAGGGTATCAGGTCAGCGTACATCGCATTGCAGATCTCGATATTGCCGGTCTGCTGGCGGCTCTGGCGCTTGCGTTTTTGCTGGCGGCCCTGGGGAAATTGCTGGCGGACGTCTCCGGCGTGCCTCAGTTTGCAATACTTGTAACGACAGCGCTTACACTGATAGTTGCCACTTTCCTGCCGCGGCAGATAGCCAAGCTTACCGGTTATGGTGAAGCCGGTAACGTGTTGATGTTCATCTTTCTGGCGAGTGTGGGGGCAACGGCCGATGTATGGCAACTTATCGACATAGGGCCGGTATTATTTGTTTTTGCGGCGATAATTATTATCGTACATCTGTCTATTCTTTTTAGTCTGGGTAAAGTGCTGAAACTTGATCTCGCAGAACTCGCGATGGCCTCCGCCGTTTGTATCGGCGGCCCCTCTTCTGCAGCCGCTATCGCCTCTGCCAAAGGTTGGCGCGATCTGCTGATTCCAGGCGTGCTCGCCGGCTCGTTTGGTTACGCGATTGGCAGTTTCATCGGCGTCACCGTTGTTGAATGGCTGCGTTAGTTCCGGAAAATTCATTGAGGAATTTATTGGAAAATTAACGGGCGCCTGCAAATCCCGCCATGCGTGCACCACGCCAGGCGACTGATTTGATAAGATAACGACGTCCAGTGGCCCGGGACAGCATTTAACATCAGGCCTGAACAAGGAGCGAGTCATCTCAAGTTTCTTTGCAGAATTACGTCGCCGTCGCGTTATCCGCGTTATCGCTCTGTATGCCATTGCGGGCTGGATCGTCATCGAAGTCACTTCAACGGTGTTACCTGGCCTGAATTTGCCCGATTGGACCGCAACCCTGGTGATCCTGCTGGTGGCACTGGGATTTCCGATCGCAATCGTGATGGCCTGGGCTTTTGACATCGGTCCGCAAGGTGTAACGCGAACCGGCCCGGCAGACGGACCGCAAACAGAGCCGGCGCCGGCACCGCCAGCTGTAGCAAGCGCGGAGCCTACACCGGCAGTCAGCAAACCAGCCAGCGTTCCCGTTGACAGTCACTCGATAGCTGTACTGCCTTTCCTCAACATGAGCGGAGATGTAGAAAACGAGTACTTCAGCGACGGCATCGCCGAGGAGATTCTCAATCTCCTGGTCAAACTTCCGCAACTCAAAGTCGCTTCACGAACCTCCTCGTTCGTGTTCAAGGGCAAAAAGGCCAACATCTCGACAGTGGCCAGTGAACTGGGTGTCGCAACCGTGCTGGAAGGCAGTGTCAGGCAGGCAGGTGGCCGGGTGCGAATCACGGCTCAGCTGATTGACGCTGTAAGCGATACACACCTCTGGTCGGAAACCTACGACCGTGAGTTCAAAGATGTATTTGCCATCCAGGACGACATAGCGCAAAGCATTGTAGATGCACTGCGGATGACGCTTACGCCCAAGGAACGGCGATCAATACAATTTGTGGCCACATCCGATGCGAAGGCCTACGACCATTACCTTCGGGGGCGGAGTTTCATGTACTCGATGTCGCGCCGGGACTATGAACACGCCATTCGAATGTACCGGCAGGCGATTGAATTGGACGAGAAGTACGCACTGGCCTACGCAGGCATGGCAGACGCCTATTCACACCTTTATCGATACGCAGATGCCACCCCTGAGAATGCCGCCAAGGCCGTTGAAGCCAGTAATAAAGCCATTGAACTTGACGCGGATTCCGCCGAAGCCCACGCCTCGCGCGGATTGTCACTGTTCATCAGCGAGCAGTACGACGCGGCCCAGATTGAGTTCAGGGACGCCATCCGGCTGAACCCGAAACTGTGGGAGGCGCACTACTACTCTGGCCTGGCATATTCTTCCAAGGGTGATTTCGAACAGGCCGTGGGACATTACCAAAAAGCGATGGAAGTGAATCCGGCAGACTACCAGGCGCCTTTGTTCATGGCGCAAGCGTACGCCTCACTCGGCCGTAAACACGATGAAATGAAGGCAAGACTTGAAGCGCTGGGAACTCTCCAGCGACATCTTGAAATGAACCCGAACGACACCCGGGCCCTTTATGTCTGTGCACAAAATCTCTGTTGTGTGGGCGAGCAGGACAAAGGGCTCGAATTGGCAGAGCGTGCCCTGGGACAGGACCGGGATGAACCTGTCGTGTTGTATAATGTCGCCTGCTTCTATGTTCACGCAGGCGATAAAGATCGAGCGCTGGAACTGCTCGAAAGCGCCGTCGACAAGGGCTGGGGTGACAAGGCCTGGCTGGAAACCGACAGCGACCTGGATTCAATCAGGGACCTCCCCCGCTTCCAGGCAATACTGGAGCGAATTAATTAGACGGTGGGAGTCGGATGCACAACGATTAAATGATTTCGGGCTGATAGTAGAAATTAAAAGGATACCGACCCACCAGGCCGCTTAAGAAAACGATGAGCCTTTGCAGGACATTAGCACGAAACTTGGCGCTCCCCCTGATAGCGGCATTTCCAGCCCTATTCAGCCTCGATTTACTGGCCTGCAGTTCCCACGGCACCAACGCTGGTACGGAAATTTTATCGGTTTACGGCGAGCAAAATGATTCGGGCCAGATCCAGATCCGGGTTGGCGTTGAAAGTACGCTGGTCGAACCGGTTTCCCCGACGACCTGTGTTGCCGGAATTGGCCTTGGAAGCACAGATGCGCCCCTGGCTGCCGCCATCCAGGTCATTGACATGCAGATCGAGGTTGCTGACAGGCTCACGGGCAGCGCAATACCCATTCCGGACTTCAGTTGGGTCGCCAACAGCGTGACCTCGGCAGGCCTGTCGGCAGGATCCGGTGGTACTGCGCCGGGTGACCCGAATCCGACTATCCCCGGGGCCACCTGGTTCGGCTTCTCGTCAGAGGTGGCGCCGTTTCGGCTGGAGCTGGGCGAAAATGAATTCGTACGTATGATGTTCGTAATCGGCATGCCAGTCGCTCTGCTGCCGTTGCTAACGAAAATACAGATGGCGGCCGGCGAGGGAAATCGTGACGGCTCTCCCATTTTCGTTGGCGATCATCCGGTCACCTACTTCACCGGATTTGACAGCAACTTACTTCTTCCGCTTCCCAAACCGCTCTTTGCTAATGGGTTCGAAGAATTAATAGAATAAGGCGCCGTTAATTAAAAATAAATTGCCAAATCACACCATTACTTGATCCACATCCACTTGCCCTCCGCCGAACTATGTAATCGTTTTGCTTGCCTGGGAATTCCGTCCCTTGGAGCTCCTGGAATCTGAATGGAGGACACAGCCATGTCACAAACTGCAGCTCGAGACCTTGTTTCAAATAACGCCGTTTTATATCTGCCTGATGGGCAAACCATTGAAATGCCGGTGCTTACTGGCTCAGAAAACGAAAAAGCCATAGACATCAGCAAACTGAGATCACAGACAGGCCACATTACGATGGATCCGGGGTTTGGGAACACCGGGTCCTGCCAAAGTAAAATTACTTTTCTCGACGGAGAAAAAGGAATACTCCGCTACCGTGGAATCCCCATCGAACAACTGGCTGATAAAGCCTCGTTTGTCGAGGTTGCCTATCTCATCATTTACGGCAAGTTACCCAACCAGAGGGAATTAGACGTCTTCACGAATAACCTGAATCACCACGCATTGCTGCATGAAGACATGAAGCATTTCTTTTCAAGTTTCTCGGGACACGCGCACCCCATGGCGATTCTCTCTGCGATGGTCGTGTCTCTATCCGGCTATTATGGTGAAGCATCCACAGCCAATGGGGCAGGTGATCTGGATATGAATGCAGCACGCCTGATTTCCAAGATCCGCACCCTGGCTGCCTTCTCCTATAAAAAATCCATAGGTCAGCCCTTCATCTATCCGAAGGATTCCCTTTCCTATTGCGCAAATTTCCTGAGTATGATGTTTGCTGTACCTGCCAGGGAGTACGAGCCGGATCCTGTCGTGGTTGAAGCCCTGAATCTTCTTTTGGTACTGCATGCTGATCACGAACAAAACTGCAGTACCGCAACCGTACGCACCGTTGGCAGCAGCCATGCAAGTCTTTATGCATCAGTTTCTGCCGGAATTCTGGCGTTGTGGGGGCCGTTGCATGGTGGAGCAAATCAGCAGGTAATCGAAATGCTCGAGCGTATTCGCGCAGACGGCGGCAATATCAAGAAGTACATGGATATGGCCAAAGACAAGAATTCAGGCTTCCGCATCATGGGATTCGGCCATCGTGTCTACAAGAACTTCGATCCGAGGGCTACCGTGATCAAGAACGCCTGCGACAAAGTTCTCGACAAACTGGGCATTCACGATCCTGTACTGGACCTGGCGAAACAGATGGAAGAAATCGCGCTATCGGATGACTATTTTATCGAGCGGAAATTGTACCCGAATGTGGATTTCTACAGTGGCATAATTTACCGTGCGATTGGAATTCCTGTCGACATGTTCACAGTTATGTTCGCACTGGGACGATTGCCTGGCTGGATCGGCCAATGGAAAGAGTTGATGGATGATCCTGGTCATCGTATTACTCGACCAAGACAAATCTATCAGGGTCAAACTGCTGTTGATTACGTTGCGATCGGGGAACGCGCCTGATTGGTGACCCGTGCAGATGCCAGTAAACGGGCCGGATACTTTTTTGATTAAATTTATCTGGCCCTGGCGCCCAATTGGCCCGAGCGTGGACATTTCCAATTTTCGCTTACAAAAAAGATTCCTCGGAGATTGCGGCGCTGCGCAGCGACCGGAACAATGGCGATTAAACAGAGATCATGGTTTCTCCAGATAAGCTTTCAGGCTCTGCCCGATGAAATAGCGCCAACCGCCGAGGCAGCTCTCCCGCTCGAATTCTGGCACGCCACCGGGAAAATCCTCCAGCACTGCATTCGTCAGTTTCAGCGTTGTTGAACCGCCATGCTCTGTCAATTTAAACGACACCAGCCCCAGTCCAGGGTAGTTGCCAAACCGCCAGTCATAGGAGATCTTCTTCAAGGGTAGAACTTCAGTCACCATCCAGTGGTGCGGAAACTCCCGGCCTTCATTGATCACCATGAACTGCGTTTCGAATCCAACCCTGGCTTCAAAGGCGGGAATGTTATCGAAATACCACGCACGCATCTCCTCGACCACGGTGATCGCGTTCCAGACGGATTGCACGGGCGCGTTGAATATTTCTTCAACGATAACGGGTGAGTCATTGACTTTCATGCGGGCTCCCAGGGAGTGACGCCAGCGAATAGGCCTCACCGGCTCCATTATTCCTGATCCCTTTCCTTTATGGTAGTCGGGAATCTTTCACACTTCAGTAATCCGGCGAATATGGCGCAGGTTCCACCTGGACACGAACCCGGATCTTTCTACCCGGTTCTTCCAGCATGCGGGTGTAGTAAATATTACCGCGATACTTGTAGGTGACATCCCAGGCCGACAGACGCTCTTCCGTGCGCCAGTTTCGCTGGATCTCGCACCGGGTTTGTGCGACCGGATATTGTCCGCCAGGGTTGTCGCGGTGCGAGACCGTATGGCC